>Ga0247730_1000150_pt1 | contig 67276 bp, 79 predicted proteins | sample UWRJL073202C2_FD_180959 | JGI IMG/M metagenome (GOLD analysis project Ga0247730, IMG submission 180959) | Plant litter microbial communities from Arlington Agricultural Research Station in Wisconsin, United States - UWRJ-L073-202C-2 | ecosystem: Environmental > Terrestrial > Plant litter >...
GAGGAGTCATACCTCTCATTCCTGTAAATTCTGGTGAAACATTTCCCCAATCTTTTAAATATATTAGACCTCTCAACTGAATTGCATCTAGTATAGATGATAGGTGCTGAAAATCAGAGTATGTTATTTTTTCTTCTATTAAACACCTAAGGAAATTTGCTAAAACTTTCGATTTTTCAACATTTAGGAACCTTTCATTAAGCAGTATTACCGTTTCCAAAACTTCATCTCGATATTTCTCATCTTCAAAATCCTGTTTAAATTTTTCAAGTTTTTGAATTTCTATTGTTTTGGAATTTAACTGTTTCAAAAAAGTAAGTATTTTTTTAACTCTAAATCTACTAGATACAGAACTGTAAATGTTATAAGCACCATATAAAGATTTTATAACTGGAATTTCCTTTAATACACCAGTATTCACTATAGCATCTAGACCTAATTCCGCGTACTCTATGCCCAAATCCAAGGAGTAGTCGAAAATTTCTTTTTCAACTGTTTTTATTAAACCTTTTTCTTCTTCCATAAATAGATCTATAAATACATATCAATTTCTACTTCTGATGGGAAAGTGGTTGCTTCCTGTAGAATATAAGAATATGTTTCCTTGTTATACATTGCCATTAGATCAGGGTTTTTGGTGTGGTACTCTTCTTCTGGTAAACCATAATCCCACCATTTAAGATAGCGTTCAAAGAATAAATAAGTTCTTTTTATACCCCTCTCTCTAAAAGTAGAAAAGTGCTTCGTGATACCATGCTTTTTTAAAAGATCTCCGTTTTCGTTGTTTGTAACAGGACTAATGCAAACATCATCATCAGCATTTCCAAGGTTCAATAATTCAAAAGCGGTAACACTCGTAATTTCATCCTTAGATTTCCCAAAGGAAACTTTTACCATGTAGTACCATTCATCAAAAGCAAAACCAACCTCAATTTTACGGTAGTCGTGGGATCCTACCAAATCCTCTGTCAACCCCAGAGGAAACAGGAAATCTACCAATTGTATTAATTCACTATTGCTAATTGCATAAATTTCTCTTGCCATAACCGTTATTAATTGAATTGATTTACCATAAATAATAATGCAAAATACGAATTTTCGCCATTTGATTTCAAGTCATTATCCAGGATACTTCGTGCCGTACATGCTTTTATTAAAAAGTTCAAAATCTTCTTTAAGCTTTGCAAACACTCCAATTTGATCACCCATAAGCATATCCTCTGAAATTATAAAATCGGGATCGGGTCAAAGTGAATAACCACTATTCCTATGAAATAAAAATATAATATTTAATGTACGACAATCCAATGACTTAATGCTGTTTAAAAGGTTCCAAAAGTCTATATTTATAATACTTATATAATTTGATCACAAAATGTATATTTTACATAAATGCAAAAATGCAAAGGTCTCCTTTAAAAAAATAAAGGCACTTACTGAATTTCTTGGATTATACCCTGAAATAGCTCCTACTATGGGAATTTCAGATGCTGAATTTGATCATTTAATGAATTATTTAAATGTTCCTGAGTTCAAAATCAACTACTCAATTGTAGAAAAAGAAAACATGATTCGGCTGAAGGAAATTAGAAAAAATGCTAAAATACAAGCGGATCTTGAAGTATTAACTAAAACAACTGTAAAGAAAGAAACGAGGCGTTATAGCCGAAATGACGACGACATTGATGAGGAAGATCAAATAATGAGAGCATTGGAAAGCGGAAATGGTGATATGTTCGGTTTTTAAATTTCCCATAAACTAAAACTAAATTAATATCTACAAATTGTCTTTCCGGAAAACCCGGATCAGGCAGGAGCTGCGCAGTTTAGATTTAATTTTATCTACAAATTACAGCTGCCGGTGATTTGATCAGGATCTGGCCGTTGCTGCATTCATCTACATTTTTCACTTTTCCATTTATATGGAAAAGTTGATTCCGTTTTTCATCAGAAAAACCATTTTTTTGAAAGTGGGGCGTACTAGTGCCCCATTCTGTCTAAAGATGTATCATTACAAACCGCTCTTCATTTTCAGCTATCCAGACGTGACTACCTCCCCGACCACATTTATATTGTTTCATGTCCGGCAGGATAAAAACGTTACAGTCGATAAGCATTGCATCTAAAAGCCAGCTTTCAATACTTGATTTTCTAGCACGTTCATGGGTGTGTTTCATCCCTAACGTACCGTAGATATTATTTTCGTACTCTTTAAGCCCTTCCCTGTTATGGTATTCAATACAATCTAAAATCTGAATGATCTCTTCCGGCATAGATTTGCCTTTTTCAAAAGTGGCCTTTAAAACATATTTGTTTTTGTCTTTGGTTCTGACGATCCCCCAACTCGAAAATGTTATAATTGCACCATTCCCCAGATCCTCGGCAATTTGTTTTTTATTGCGGTAATTATAACTGGCTATTATTTCATAATTTTTATCGTCCAATTCCCGAACGGTGTAATGATATAGGTTCAATTGAATTGAATGATCTGGATTTTGGGTACAATGATAGGAATAACTTCTATCAGTAAATAAACCAGATTTTATGTCTTTTAAAAGGGAAAGATTGTTAAACTTTTTTAAATTTTCCATAGCAGTAGGTTTTTAAGCTGATCGGACCTGAAAGGCCGACCAGCATTTTAATAATTGGTTTACTTTGATTCCATGATTTCGGAATACTCGTATTTTTGCGCCCATCTAGCTTGGGTGTTTCGGTCTGGAAAAAGTTCGTTATATACCGAAACTGTTAATCTGTTCAGCTTTAGTATTTCCCTCCAGCTGTTTCTAATTTTGATGAACTTCACACCTTTTAGATCTTCTTTTGTAAAAATCTTGATCCCGCAGGTTTCAAGGCAGTGTTTATAAAAATCCAGCTCGTCGGTTTTTACAGCAATTTTATCATTAAGATATTCCCGTCTGGCCTCTGAAATTTCTCTTTTGGGAGAATTTACGGATGATTGGCCGTTTAAACTCCGGTTAAACCTTCTTAGTTCTGTTTCTGCCTCTGCAATGCGTCTACCTAAATACGCAGGATTGGAATAAATGGCTCCGCTTGCCGTTGCCCTTAACCCTGCTGCCTTTTCAGTATAATATTTTGCTTTGTCCATTTCAGAAAAAGCCTTTCCGAAAGTATTGTGTATTTGGTTACGAAAATTGCGGTCTCTTTTTTCGCTGTGATGACCAACTAAAATAGGTTGACCAAAGGGTATATGATCGGCCATACCTTTAGCCCTTGCGTATAAGGCATCCCCATTATGATCTGCTTTTATTGCCCGCTCGTCTGCCCTATCCGCTTTGTTTTCTGCCCTCTCCTGTTGGCGTTCAACTTTTTCAGAGAATGAAATACGTTCTCCGTTTTTGCCTCTGTTTTCAAATCCCAGATCAAGTAATCCTTTTGCAAGGTAATAGCAGTTATCTGCTTTGCCTTTGGATACCCAACAATTGCCGGATCTGCTCCAAAGGCAGAAATTTTTAATAACTTTTTTCTTTTCATCGGAAAGGCCTCTATAGAACTCTTTTGTAGTATGAATATTTAGTTTTTCAGTTTCCAGATTATGGATGAAATAATTTTCGTTGTTCATGGCTTTAGATTTTAAAGTAGTTTAGTTAAATAGTATGGATCGGCATCTAGGCCGTAATCAGCGGTGTAGCCAACGGTTTCAAGAATTTCAATTAATCTTTTGCAATCTTCATAGTCTTCACATTCGCCAAAATCTTCCAGTATTTTTTGAACGTTCGGGGGAAGCAGTTGGTAATGTTCAAACAGATCTAATAATTCTATATCGTTCTGCTCGCAAAATTGATCAGCATCTTCCGGAGAATCAAAAAATTCGTTTGCCCATCTTAATTCTGTTGCTAGATCAATAAGCACTATTCTATTGTACTGTTTTCCTAAAAATACTTTGGTTTTCATACTAAATAAATTAAGCTGTTAACGATAGGGTTAAATTGTCGGGGCTTATACTGCGCAAATTCTTACGGTGTTTATTTGAATGCTTTTCAACCAAATAGAATACTACGATATTTGCATTCTGGGCTATGCTCCAAGCTGATGTTAAGGCCTTTTTACGGCTGTTGGTGGTAGTACGCTGAATCTCCCAACTCATGGACATTAGGCGTGAAAGGAATTTGTTTTTCATAACTCTAGATTTAAAAATTAATCCATTCTGCAATAGTCGTGTACACTGGTAAAGCCTCTTAATATATTTAGGGCTTTGCTGTAGGTTGTATTTTCGTCGAAAACTTCAACCAATGCTTCCCAAGCTTTTTTAACACCCCGTTTTTTTCTGGTAAAAAAAGCAGGTAAATTATTTTGATCTTTAAGATCTTGGCCGTTAATACGGTTTTCTACACTGTTATACTTGGCGGTACAGAAAGAATTACTTAATTCTGTTTTTGGGATTGCTATAATTTTGGGTGCTTTCATGGCTCTGTTTTTATAAGGAATTTTTACTTTTTGTTCCTTTGTTTCGTTATATAAATATACGAAAAAGATTAGTTGTATATACTTTTTAGTATAGTTACTTTTCAACACCTGAAAGTCTTTCGGATTTTTTTTCCCCCTCCTTTAAACCTGTAGGCAATTGCCTGATCGTCTACAAATACCTTATCCTGGAAAAGGCTGCAGCTGGTCACCGGTATAAAATTTATCTACAAATTAGTTGTGCAGTAAAGCCGGATCCGCACTGGCCGGGAAAAATTCTAATTGATATTATCTACAATTGCTTTTTTGCGTGAGTAGCATGGAGGGAAATTTTGAAAAAATTTGTCCATAGGACGGGAGCGCAGCGCACCCCGTAAAGCATAGCGGTGGTACGACCCTAAAGGGTCACGCCCAAATAAGTACCTTAAAGTCTTGGAAAATTTTAGCGGTTGAAAACCCGAAAAGAGAAAAAAAGTGAATGTGCCAGGCAGTCTAATGTTTAGGAAAGTGGGGTTTTGTATGTTGCTCTTCCTTCACGGTCTTCTGGTCGTTAACGAAATTTGTGCAATAATTCAGATAGTCTTTTGGCAATGTATCGTTAACAACATCTTTCTTGAAATCAGCATAACTCAATTCACCTATATTATCGGCTTTCCTTATCACATTAATTCCTTGCAATAGTTGAAGATCATCATTAAAGTCTTTTAAAATAGACTTGTCGATCTTAACCATTTTATCAAAACCGGATGCTTCCAAAATTGATTGATTCAAATGCTTAACCGCAAAATTATCATAAGGAAATGAAATAACTAATTGGTTGTTCTCAAAGCCATACACAAATTGATCACGTTTAATTTCACTTTGTAATAACGGGGACTTCTCTTTTTCAGCAACATGATCGATAACAGAATTGTAACTACTAAGACGACTAAGCAAATTGTCGGCAAAGCCTAAAAAATCAATTTTTTTTAAGTCGTTTGTTGGCTGAACTGCTGCTATTGATATTTTTTTAAATCCTCTGGATGCACTAAGGAACTGTGTTGACAAGTAAGGGGAAATGAAATCTGAAATTGAAACCAAATCATGATTTGCACCATGTTTATCATTATCGTTGGCAAGGGTAATGATATGACTTTTGTCTTTGTGGATCGATTGAAGTTGATAAAATGTATTGAGCTGGCCTAAACTTACAGATCCTCCTAAGCTTAGATACATTTTATTGTCTCCTGGATTAAGTTGGTGATGCGAAAGAGAGTCTACACCACTTTCGTTAAAAATGAAATTTGAGACTTTACCCTGTGGAATACTATGCCACAAACCATTTATTTTATTAGAGCCATCAGCATGTCCTTTGAAATTATTAAAATTACGTACCTCCGCTCCTACTATTGCTACGTTTTGTTTGTCATCGAACATTGTATAGGGGAAGGCAGTATTATAAAAAACACCGTAATCATTGTGGGAAGCAATACTTTTTATTGCCCCTTTAAAAATTGGGTCGCTTAGTGTGCCTGGTGCAATACCCCTTGAAATTAAGAAATCCGGATTTCTTAATGGGATCAGATTTAATGAATTAAAATTGTAACTCTTTGTATTGACATTACTTAACTCCTTTACATTTATTTTTTCCTGTATCTGGTTTTTAGTAAATGGGTCAAGGTTGAGATATTTGTACAAAATCGCGTTAACATTTGAGTTCTTTGATTTTGAATTGTCTGCCGGAAAGATATCACCCAGACGGTTTTGTATAAACGTTATTAATGTTCCTTTTTCGGTCTTGTCCCTTTCATTAAAAAAGCCCTGACTGGATGAATCTTTAGGATTAACGATAACGATCATATCATCATGTTTTGAATTATACATGACAGGCATTCCCTTCCCTTTGTCGGGTTGCAGTATGTAACCGTAGGCGGTAGCAAGTTCAATAATCGATATCCGTTCCCTAAACTCCTGGAACGTCAACATTTCATTTTCCATTTTAATATTTCAAATGATAAAGTAATAAACGAAAAAAGGGGTATTACCCCCCTTTAAATATTGCGTCATCAAAATTACAATTTTGGCTTATTTTTCTTAGCTGGTTTTTCCGCTTCTTTTTTACCGATTTGTTTACCACTTTCTACTTTTTGGGAGGGTACTTTGGTTTCGATATCTTGTTTTTTTGTGCCTTCAGTTTTATTCCCTTCGTTATTTTGGGCAATTTGAACCTTGTATGGCTCTTTAACATCAACTTTTATATCTGTATCTGGGATAGACTGAACTGGCACAGTTCCAGAAAAACGGAAATCAATACCTTGTTTCCCTGCCGATACAAGAACATGAGCAGTAAACTTCTCATTTTTCTTATCGATCATATCGGGGATTAAAGTTGGTTTACCCTCTGCCAAACTTTTCTTTTGTTCATCAGATAAGATTACGCCCTTTAAGGTATCCGGTATCATTTTAGGCATTCTTTCAGCCCTCATACTCACCATTTCTTTGGTGTCTGGGTCAATGCCAATTAGGGAAGGGTATTTTTCTTTTGTTTGAATATCTGTACACTCCACAACTTTACCCATTTCACCAAAATTTTTAAGATTATACTTATCTACGTCGGTGAATTTATATCCTAAATATTCTGATCTAATATCAGGTTGGGGCCTTACTCCGTGTATAACAAGGTTTAATTTACCATCGCCATTATCTACTAACCTAATTTTTGCAGGTTGGTGCATCTTGATGGATATGCCTGATTTACTTTTTAATTCGCCTGAAATATGGGGTATCAAAGAAGTTTTCTGTCCGTTTAGAAATCGATCCAAATCACCAGACTTTTTTAGGCTTTCAGGGGTAACCCCTGTACTTTGTTCAATGCCTGTCCAATCCACCTGATCGTAATTAAATCGGTGATTGGTGTTTTTTGGACTATCCATATTAGTATTATTATTAATATTATTTTTCAAATCAACGTCTTTCTTTTCAAATATACTTTGTGAGAGTGAAAAAATCTTATTTATAAAGTCTTTAGTCTTGTCTGGCGGCAAAATAACATATTTACTTTTTTGCCCCTGCTCAAAGTTTTTGGTGAAATTTGCCATAAAGTTCGAGAAAAAACCACTGTGTTTGTCTATGTTGAACGAAAACCCTTTGGGCTTGTTGTTATCAAGGGTGTCTTGTAAATCGCTTTTATTTTTAATAGAAGTCAATACAGGCTTATCGTTCTGATCCTTGCCTACTATATTGACTTGGTTATTTTTTGGGTCAAGCTCTAATATGTTGACCTCCCGGCCTTGCGATTTAATTATTCGATCCGTTTTATCAATTTCATTATCCAATCCCCTAATCTTGTGTATTGGTTCTGCATTATGAAGGGTAATTTTCGCATGATCCGGTTGGTCGTTGGCTACGATTGAGCCCCGTATAAAATCTTCGTATGGTATGTATTTAAGGCTTTGCCCATCAATACCGTTTTTTGTTGGAGCTTCACGGAAAATTTCAGGAAGTGGCAAACCACTTGGGGCTAAGACAGAGCCATCATTATAAAAAAAATTGATTTTTTCGGCTCCGGTTTGCATACTTGCAAAATGTAGGCCCCCATCTATTACTTGCTTTTCCTGTGACCTTGGGATTAATTTCAGCTGGTCGGCTTTCATAACTTCAAACAATCTTATTCTATCATCAGGTTCTACCTCTTCTTTTATATAATTTGTTAGGGTAGTTCCATATTTAGATTCAAAACTAATATCCTGGGTGTCGGTAGCCGTTGTGGCTGAAAATATTTCTGGACGTTGTTGCTGCATAATCCAAGCTTCGGCAACATTTACGGGACTGTTTACACTGAACTTCCCTTCCTCATTAACCTTTAAGTTATTATAGGATAGTTCATAATTTTCAAAGTCATTTTCCTTTTTTAACCTGGCTTCTGTTTCATTATTGACAACACTCATAATGTGATCGGGTGTGTCAACTTTAAAGGCATTTCCGTCTTCAATAAAAAGATTGGGTGATTCCTGATTTGGTATTATGGGATCTAAATTCAAGGTGTCGATTACACCTGCAATTTCTAATTTTTCATTCTGCTGTGTTTGATCCGCCATAATATTGATATTTTCATTAGGTTATACAATCAAATATAACGTTTTGTATCAAAAAAGGCTATAATAATGGTTTTTAAATATTATAATATTGATATTATCAATATTATAATATTATTTTTAAGGATGGTTTTGAAAATTTTGGTGTTCGTACTGTGTTTAACACCTCTAACACTGTTTTGCCAGACAAGACAACATGTTGTAGATAGCCTGATATACAAAAGGCATCAGGAGGAAGAAATGATGAAGGAGGTGCAGAACCAACTTGCAATTTTAGTGACGAATTATAAAGACGTATTTAAATGGCTAACCCTAGCAAGAGCCGACAGTTCCATGTTGGTTGAGATCCCATGTATATTTCCTCTTAAACGTACAGACTATAATGAGTTTTTAACCAGCAGTCCATTTGGCTACAGGCTGCATCCTATTTATAAATATGAAAAATTTCATAATGGCATTGATATACCCGATTCCAAAGGCACTCCTGTTTATGCTACAGCAAACGGTGTAGTAGAATTTTCAGGGTATAAAAAAGGTGATATAGGTGTCTGCGTTATAATCAATCATAAATTTGCTTATCAAACACTATACGGCCACTTGTCAACCTATACAGTAAAAAATGGGGAGATAATAAAACAGGGGCAAATGATTGGCAGGGTTGGTAAGACCGGAACCGCCACAGGGTATCACCTGCATTACATTATTAAAAAGAATGGTAAAAGCATTGATCCTTATAAATTTTGTTTTTTAAGGCTTGATTTATTAAAAGTCCCTATCAGTCGCTAAGTATTTTATTCGGAACGATCGTAGTAAATTGCAATGTTTTCTTTCTTGTGTTCCGGCAGGTTCTTTTCATAAAAATTTGAATTATTTTCAGCCAAAAGATAATTTAAGTTATAATCCTTTGTCAACCAGAAATTGCAAACCACCAAAAAGTTATCATAGGTTGAGTTACCATTTTCCATCCGGGAAATGATATTTTGAGTTAGGCCACAGGTTCGGGCAAGCTGTCCCTGGGACATATCATGTTCGTTCCTGATATCCATAAGCCGTTTGCCTACAGCCTCACTTAGCACTTTTGAATCGCTATCGAAAATTGTATCTGTCATTTGTGTAATATATTCTGGCATATACGTTAGAATTATTCTTTCCGTTTTATTAGATGTGTTAATCTAGGATCATCTTCGATCCGTGATAATTCACGTCTTACCAAATCATCAATATCTTTTTTGACCTGAATGTAGTTAGCTTTTATAACATCATTCATTTGGTCTATCCCGTTTCCATCTGTAAAATTAGTAATGTTTGGGATATCGACAAATTTGCGCTCCTTCTCTTTTATCTTTTCAACGTCTACAATGACTTTGGCATTAAACATTTTTTGGGTTATTTCTTCGCCAACATTGTCCGCTACTGCACCGACAAACCGTCCTTGTGTTAAGGAAGATATTTTCGATGCCGGAATCATCATATCGAGCTGAGTACTTAAACTTGTACTTGTTGAATCCTGGTTAATTGAGATTGATTGTCTTTTCTGTAGAATTTTGCCAAACCTTTTTGATAACTGTTCTGCTGTGTCACCTACCACCTGCCCACTGATCACATTGCCAATCGTGTTTTTTATTACTGCTGCTTCCGCTTTTCCATAGTCTCTTTCTATCTGGCTAAAATCCTGGAACGAAAGGCAAATAGACACCTTATTGCTTCTGGCAGTCGCAATTAAGTTATCCAAGCCCTTAAAATAAATCGTTGGAAGTTCATCTATTATTAAAGAACTTTTCATCTTGCCTTTTTTATTTACCAGCTTCACCAATCTTGCATTGTACAGCCCAAGGGCTGCGCCATAAATAGCCTGCCGATCTGGGTTATTACCAACGCATAGGATTTTAGGTTCATCTGGGTTATTAATATCGAGGGTAAAATCATTTCCAGACATTACCCAATATAGTTGGGGTGATGCGAGTCGGGATAATGGTATTCTGGCACTGGCGATCTGTCCTTCCAATTGCTCCATTGCTCCGGCTTCATATGCAGAGACAAATGGTCTAACATAATTTTCAATTTCGGGATATGCACCTAAAATTGGAAACATTTCATCGTAGTTCTTATTTAAAAATTCTATGACATGGGGAAAGGTGCAGTACTTACCATCTTCAAAAAGTTTCAAAAACCAGATAATTGAGGTTAAAAAATTGATTGGGCTTTCGACAAAAAAATCACCTTGTTTCTGGATCCAGCTTTTGTTCAGGTTAAGCATGATTGTGTAAGCACTTTCATAAGCATCGACAATATCAGTCATCATCTCCGGCTTTAGAGGATTACACCTGTGGCTCTTAGCCGGGTTGTCAAAATTAATGACGTAAAATTTTGGCTTAACGATAAATTTATCTGCATTATTTAAGAGTGCATTATAAGTGATCCTTGATAAATCATCGAATTTGTAATCATAAACGTACATTGAAAATCCTTTAGCAATGTGTTGTTCGATAAAGGCATTTACAATCGCAAAAGATTTTCCGCTGCCTGGGGTTCCCGTAACCATTGTTGCCCTGAAAGGGTTTACTACATTAATCCATCCCTTTCTGGTCTTCTTCTTTAATTGGTATTCTGTAGGAATATTTACGGAATATTCATTTTCAATGAGTATTTCTTCTTGCGGAAAACTTTCATTTTCCTCATTGAAAATGTCATCCATTAAGTCATGTTTTAATAAGCGGCTTATATAAGTAGCGCCATTTAGAATGAAGAGGTATCCCAATGCAGTTGTGGCAATATAAAAAAAAGCGTTCATTGCTATTGGTGTGGGTAATTTTAGCAGAAGGCCGTTTAAAAAAAAGAGGAAAATTCCTAATATTAAAAATTTCCATATCCTTGGCCAGGTCATTTTATCTGTAGGCACTCCTTTTATACCCAGACAGGAGATTGCAACGAAAAGTACAGCAATCAGTTTAGTAGTAATATTCCACTTAAATAAACCTGTTCCTTTATTGATTTTCATCAATACAAGATCAAACCATTTTATGTTGATGTGAAAAGCCTGAAATGCAGAATAACAGAACCAATATATATTAAGCAATACAAAGACTATACTGATAAGTCTTGTGAAATCCATTAATTTTTGAAATGCCCTTTGATCTTCATTCATTATTCAGTGTTTAGTTTTAATTTACAAATTGCGTTTTCGTCGCTTTTTTCTATTGATGTTTTCTTTATGATCTTCTTTATTACCGTATTCAGTATCAAGTAAACTACCGAAGAGAGAACCAAAGATGCTCATGATCCCCCCCTCCCCTGCTGCTGGTTTTAGATCCTGTAATTTTTTTAAACCAGGTGTGTAACTTGTGGCCTTATGGTAATCTTTATAGTCGTTTGTAAATGGTTTTCTTAAACTGTCGCTAGGGTAACTGGAAACGGTATTTATAATTGAACGTATCTGATCTTTACTAAAATTTCCTTTCGGATCTTTTCCAATCAGTTCGGGCCTATTAGTAATTTCTAAATATAGGGGTTTATTGATTTTATCAATAAATTCCAGGGACTTATTTATTGTGATTTGATTACCCTTGATTCTAATTGCTTGGTTAAGCTTCACAATCATATCAAATTTGGGTGAAACCTTCAACTCTCCAGACGCATTTTTACGGTAAATTATATTGATAGTATCATTAAAGTTATTTTGATTGTAATTACTATCCTTTAAAAGTTTGGTTAGCTCCTCCCCTAACGGAGCCGTTCCCTTGGTAGGAAATTTATAATAACCCATTCTGAAAGTATGATCTGATCCTTTACCTGTTTGGGGCTGGATAATAATTCCATTTTCTAAAAGGGCACCTAAAATATTTGGCAATGTTTTGTTATCCGTCTCTTTTAAAACTTGGCTCGCATATGCTGTATTAAGTTTTATCATTGCGGCTTTCAATTGTTCTTCAGTAAGAACCTTTGAAAGGGCTTCATAGCGAATCGCAGATATTGGAATACCTGAAAAGTCTGCGTTACCCTCATTCAGGGCATCTGTTGTAATTACCTTTTCATGTCTGTTAAGCTCTGGGTACAGCTGGGCATTAAAACGTTCTTCCATCCTATTGGCAGAAAAATCTTTCCCGATTTTGCTGCCGTTATAAATCGTTTTTTCCTTTTTATCTATAAAACTAACCCCATAAAGTTTCCCTGTTTCATTAATTCGGTAGACCGGAATTATTTGATATCTGGACAAATCTTCTTTTAATCCTTCCAATGTAGGAATTGGTGCATTTTTAAAATATGTATCTACAGCTTTTTTTATTCTTTCTTTATTGTTTTTGTTATTCAGCTTCGGAGCATTCTTTAAAATTTTGGCTTCAATTGACTTCATGCCCCTGTCCTTACCAAATTTACTGGATGATATCGGCTCCCCCTGGAGCTTATTATTCTGGTCAATAAACTGATATTGGATTCCACGTATTTCAGAGCCATCTAAGCGAGAGCCTTCAACTTTCCGGATCATTACACCATTCACCTCTAATAAGGTCTTTAACTCGTTAAAACTGCCGTACATATAGTCATTAATGATTGTCTTAGTAATTCCAGACATAATCGCTTTAGCGCCCAGTGATCCATAGCCCGGCACATCGGAGGTAAAGACATTTTTCAGCGATGAAACATGCTCGTCGTTCTTTCCCTGTGCCTTGATTAGGTTGTAATCATTTTCAATGTCCTTTCTTATGGCCTCGGATTTTAGTTTTTCGTAGTCGGATTCAATTTTAACACCTTTATCGTCTACACGGATGGAAACTATATGTATGTGTTCCCGTTCAATATCATTGTGTTTGTAAATAAGATATGGTTGATTGCCATATCCCATTTTCTCCATATAATCATCAGCTATGGTTTTTAACTGATCATTAGACAGGTGGTCTTGTGGATCGGGGTTTAGGGAGACATGAAAAGTTACCTTTTCTGTACGTTGATTTGCTTCTAAATTAGCTGCAAAGGAATCCATTTTTTCAAAAAAATTGATGTTTTCCCATCCCTTATGACTGCCGAAAATTTTGGAACCTCCTAGAATTTCAGCTTCCCGATTGCTAACCTTATCTTCATTATACTTCAAAAGTCCGTATATATCTTTACCAGATGTTATCTTGCAGACCATTCTTCATAGAATTTATTTGTGATATTTAGTATCTGGTTGTGGGAGTTATTGAGTTCATTAAACAATTTAATGGTACTATTTAGCTCGTCTGAAACATCAGTTTTAAGACTGTTTGTTTCTTTAATACTGTTAATCTTCTTGACCAATTGATTAAAGTTTACGCCAATCGCATGATACTCGTTTATATATTTTGTGAGAGAAAGGTATATATCCCGTATATTTTTATCATTCAAAAATGATTGATTGCCTGAACTCTTGAACAATTTATCTTTTATAAATTTGGTTGCATTAGTGCAATCAATTTCCAACATCAGTGATGTTAAATGCTGTTTTTCCGACGCTGTAAATCTTAGATTCAGGCGTTTTGTTTCCTTTTCTGCTTCGGGTTTTTCTGGTCGGCCATTCTTTTTGACCTGAATATTAGCCGGGCGGCCTTTCTTTCTTGTTTCCTGCATTGATCTCTCTTTCTTTATTAAAAAATACGACTTCGGAGTATTTTTCCCCCTTATGACTACGGAATAAGGGCAATAGATTTTTGGAAGAATAAAAACCAATAGGTTTTTGTACGTACAAAAATACATCTTGCTATATGCACACGCATATCATTACAACGCTCTAAAACAGGTTTTGTTTAATTAATCTGCACCATACCCTTCCAGGGGGATAAAAACTGCGTTCAAATACTGAACTTTTTAATTCTTGAACTCATGAGTTCAAGAGTCTTTAACGTTACTCGTTGGTATGGTCGCAAACATGAGTTATTGAACTCATGAAATCATGAGTTCAAGAATTATATATTTATTGAATTATTGTTTTTTATATTTATTGAGTTCATGAACTCAATAAATATAAAACTATTGAACTTTTGAACTATAGAAATATATGACTATATTTGTTTTGAACTAATGAAATATTGAACTCTTTAATTCTTTAAATATTGAATTAATGAAATATTGATATATTGATTTAATGAATGAATTATTGAACTCTTGAACTCAAATAAAAGAAACAAATGAAAAAACCAAAGTTTATTGCTTTCGCTGCACAAAAGGGTGGGGTAGGCAAATCTACATTAAACACGCTGCTGGCATCATATCTGTATTTTGTCAAAGGACGTAAAATTGGATACATGGATGGTGATTTTCCGCAGTATAGTATTTTAGAGCTAAGGGAAAAAGAAATTAACCTGATAAAGTCTGATCCCGAATACATGACCGCCTTCAAAAAATTAGGAAAACCTGCATACCCAATAATGGAAACATCCCCAGAAAAAGCCGTAGAAGACATGCAAGAGTTTATACACCTGGAGGAAGGCATACAACCTTTTGATTACATATTTGTAGATCTTCCTGGAAACGTAAAGGATAAGGGATATTTCAAAACTATTGCTTCTTTAGATTATCTTTTTATACCAATAACAGCCGATGAATTGGTTATTGACAGCAATTTATCATTCGGGCATACTATTCATAATACGTTTATTGGAAAAGAAGGTCAAACTTTCGACGGAATAACGGTTAACCTTAAATCGATGTATTTCCTTTGGAATATGGTAGTAAAACGGGAGCGTACGGATCTGTACGAGACAACGAATGATATTATAAAAGAAGCTGGAATGAATATTCTTTCAACTGAACTGGAATCGAGCGTGAAGTTTAGAAAGAGGGCTTTTAGATCAACTATGTTCCCGATGAACGCTGACTACATAAACGATACGCAAGTATTTCCCCTTATTGAGGAAATAATTAAAATAATTGATTAGTTTAAATAAAAAATATTGAAATGACGAATAAAACAACACCTTCTAACTCTTCATTGGGAAGCATTAATGAAGACGATTTAGTTGCAGGAATAGGCAGTAAAAATTTTAAAAGGGGTGCCATAGCGCCTCAGATCGTAGATAATACTAATAAAAACGACGATAAGCCAAGCGAAAATAATGAGCAGATAAAAGATAATGTAGATGAAGCTGAAAAAATTGAAAAAAATAATACTTTGGTTTCTAATGATAATATCAATAACTTAGGCGTAGAAAATAATCCCGATACTAATGATAATATCAATGAAGAACCAGAGAAAACCCAAATTGCAAATAAAAACAGTCGTAAACGTAACGTAAAAACAAAAGATTTTAGTGATTTCTTTAATAAGAAAGTAGTCATAAAAGATCGGGTAGCTGCTTATGTAAGTCCTGCGCACCACAAGTTATTAAACAAAATAGTTGCCTTAATTGGAGCGGAGCAGGGAGCTACTATAACGAGTTATCTAAGTAATATATTAAATGAACATTTTGAACTTTATTCCGATGAAAAAATCATTGGAGATCTTACAATAAAGGACATCATAAATTCACTAAAGGAATAGATGATGGCCGATAAAAACATTTACCTATGTTGGAAACCATTTCCCTGTCAACATTTTTTGTATACTCTTTAGCAGCAGTATTTATTTATTACTGTATAGCGTCATTCATATATTATAACAAAGAGATCGCAGGGTTATTTACCCGTGAGAAAAAACAAAAAGAACCTGTAGTCGGCCAGACCAAAGGGGAAATAAACAAAACAACAATACAACCTCTGGAAACCTATTCACCAATCCAGAATGTTGAAGCCCTACCAACAATTGTACCTGGTCAACCTTTGGTTGATCAGGATGAAGAAGTCCAAAATGTAGGTATAGTAAATGAAGAGGAACCCACCTCTTCAGAAGAAGTAAGCCCTGAAGATTTAGAACTGTTAACAGAAATCCAGGCAGATGAATTAGATATAGATTTAGAAGAAGAGTTTCTTCCTTTTGATGATCAGGATCTTGAAGTTAATGAAGGTGGCCTGTCAATAGATGATATTATAGAAACGGTTGATATGGCTGTTGAATCAGTAGCCGTAATTGATGCTGGTGGACAGTTAAGCGAAGAAACAGAGGACAATCTGGTACAAAACGTAAGCGGCATTGAAAAAAATGATTTCTGGGAAAATATGCTATCCGAAAATACAGAATTGGATAATGCATTACAGGACATTAAAAAAAAGGTCTTTAACAGACATGGTAAAGATCCTAATAATCCTGACAATTTCGATTTAACCGTTATCAACCTCGCACCTGAAAATTCTAAAGAAACTCCTGATACTTTATCAGAAGACAAAAGTATTGAAGAACTACTTCAAAACTGGAAATCTTAATATCTAAATCTAAACATATGAAAAAAAAATCGATCCGTTTTCCTGAAAACAGGAAGAAAGCATTACTTACCTTAATATTATTTGTAACTGCAATTTCGGTTATGGCACAAAATGGCGATGGGGGTACAGCTGGTATTACTAAGGCCACAGAGACGGTTACAGGATACTTTGATCCTGCAACAAAACTTATGTATGCCGTTGCTGCAGTATTGGGTTTAATTGGTGCTATCAAAGTATTTCAAAAATGGAGTAATGGTGATCCTGATACCCAGAAAGTGGCCGCTGGTTGGTTTGGATCATGTATATTTCTGGTTGTAGTATCGGTTATACTAAGGGCATTCTTCTTGTAATGGCACGTTACGCCATTAATAAAGGCATAGACAAATCAGTAGAATTTAAGGGTTTAAGAGCACAATATCTGTTGCACCTTTTCGGTGGCTTAGGTGCTGTATTTATGATTGTGGTAGCTATGTTCATTATAGGCCTCAATCCATACGTAACAACGGTATTGGCTTTGATTTTAGGATCAGCGGTAATTTCTATTGTATACAAACTAAATCATAAGTATGGTAAACATGGCCTGACGAAGATTTTTGCCCGAATGTCCAGACCTAAATATATAATCGTAAGAAGTGGAATTGCTAATGTTTTCAAAAAGAAAGCCGCAAAACAAATACATGGGAACAAATTAAATAAATAGGTATGGTACGTACGCTTAGAGCAGAAGAATTAGAGAACAAATTACCCATATATAAAGTAGAACAGGATTGTATCATAAGCCAGAATGCGGATATTACTGTAGCATATCGCGTTGAATTACCCGAAGTTTTCACCTTGTCGGCCAGAGAATATGAAACTGTCCATCAAACATGGGTGAAAGCCGCAAAGTTGCTTCCAAAGTTTTCTATTCTACATAAGCAGGATTGGTTTATTGAGGAAAAGTACCAACCTGATATCAATGATGACGATCTAAGTTTCCTAAGTAGATCCTTTGAAAGACATTTTAACGAACGTCCCTTTTTAAACCACTACTGCTATTTGTTTTTAACTAAAACCTCACCCGATAGAATGAAGCTGCACAGTACTTTCAGCTCATTAAGCAGGGGAAAAATCATTCCGAAAGATATGTTGGAGCCGCATATTATAAATGAATTTATGAGTGCTGTAGGACAAATTGAAAGGATAATAGTGGATACTGGTCATATAAAATTAACCAGGTTAACCAAGGATGATATAATAGGCACAGAGGGAAAAGCGGGCATCATTGAAAAATACCTTAGCGTTACACAGGAAGATCAAACAATTTTAGAAGATTTTGATTTGACCGATGATCTTAAAATTGGAAATAAATATTTCAATTTATTTACGTTTTCTGATTTGGATGACATGCCGCCCATCGTCGGAACTGACAGTAGTTATGCTCCGCTAAGTACTGACCAGAGTGATTTTAAAATAGGATTTTCAAGTAAAATTGGTCTGCTGCTTCCATGCAATCATATCTATAACCAATATATATTCATAGAGGATCATCAGGAAAAGTTAAAGGTATTTGAAAAAAAGGCCAGAAACATGAACTCATTAAGCCAGTATTCAAGGGAAAATGCAATTAGCAAAATCCAGGTTGAAGAATACCTTAATGAAGCGATTGAAAAAAACCAAATCTCTATTAGATGCCATTTTAATGTTTTCGTTTGGACTGATGAAAAGGATAGATTGAAAGAGCTGAGGAATATGACAAGTGCTGCAATCGCTTCAATGGATTGCAAACCAAGACACAATATTACTGATGCTGCACCGCTCTTTTGGGCGGGCATACCTGGGAACGCCTCGGACTTTCCAAATGAGGAAAGTTTTAATTCCTTCATTGAACAGGCTTGCTGTTTCTTCAACAACGAGACAAACTATAAAACATCATTAAGTCCCTTCGGTATTAAGATGGTCGATAGAATGAGCGGAAAACCAATTCTAGTCGATATTTCGGACGAACCAATGAAAAAAGGATATACGACCAATCGGAATAAATTTATTCTTGGGCCTTCTGGTTCGGGCAAAAGTTTCTTTACAAATCATATGGTAAGGCATTACTTTGAACAGGGAGCACATATTGTACTAATTGATACCGGGAACTCCTATCAGGGACTTTGTGAAATGATTAAAAAGAAAACGGGTGGGAGTGACGGGGTATACTTTACCTATACGGAAGAAAATCCAATTGCTTTCAATCCATTTTATACGGATGATGGAAAATTTGATATTGAAAAAAAGGAAAGTCTAAAAACGTTAATTTTTACATTATGGAAGAAGGAAAATGAATCGCCAACTAAATACGAAGAAGTTGCCTTATCAAATGCGGTAAATTTATACATCCATATATTAAAGAAGGGGGAGACAAAACCATGTTTCAATACCTTCTATGAATTTGCAGGTGGATCCTACAGGGAAATTCTAGCCAAAAAGAACATAAAAAGAAAGGAATTTGACATTGATAATTTTATTAATGTTTTGGAACCCTATTACCAAGGTGGGGAGTATGACTACCTTTTAAATTCAGATAAAGATCTTGATCTTCTAAATAAGCGGTTTATTGTATTCGAGCTTGACAATATAAAGGATAATAAAAATTTGCTGCCAGTGGTCACCATTATCATAATGGAGACATACATCAATAAGCTAAGAAAACTTAAAGGGGTAAGAAAAGTGATCCTGATAGAGGAAGCCTGGAAAGCCATTGCAAAGGAAGGTATGGCAGAATATATAAAGTATTTATTCAAAACTGTAAGAAAATTGTTTGGTGAAGCAATCGTGGTTACCCAGGAAGTCGCTGATATTATTAATAATCCGATAGTAAAGGAAACCATCATTAATAGTTCTGATTGTAAGATCCTTTTAGATCAGCGAAAAGAGCTGAATAAATTTGAGGAAATACAAAAACTATTGGGACTTAGTAACAAAGAGAGGGATCAGATCATGAGCATCAACCTCAATAATGACTTTAACCGAAATTACAAAGAAGTTTTTATTAGTCTGGGGGGGGTTAAGAGCACAGTATATGCTACAGAGGTTTCCGCAGAAGAATATTTCACCTATACCACCGAAGAAACCGAAAAAGTGGCCTTGTTCAACTTATCGGATGAAAAAGGTGGTGACCTTGAACAGGCCATAAAGGAAATGGCAAACAATAAACGAAACGGAATTAATTAAATCAAGCAAATATGAAAACTTATAAATCAATATTGGCTGTTTCCTTGGTAATGACAGTTGGCATTTATTCCTGCAATAACCCTGTAAAAACTAATTCAAATCCTGTTACTGATGTTAAAAGTAAGCCAAAGGAAGATAAGGGGTACACCGGAAAATGGAAAGAAGTAAATGGAGGCTATACATTTACATTAGAAGCTAGGGAAGACGGTAAGGTGTACTTTCTATTTAAAGACAGTACAGATGCTAAAAACACCTTTCCTTGTCTAATTACTAAAACCAAGGGCAGAAATGAGAAGGATGAATTAGTAGAAAAACTTTCTATCCTCCCAAAGGACGAAAATGGAAAGACTATAATCTCCCTTTTTTATAGTCCACAGGAAGATAAAATAACATCTGAATCTTTTAAAAGGGTCTATTACTCTAGAAGATAACCTAATTTTTCCAGCTATCAAACCTACCTAACATGAAGAAAATTTTAATGTTGTTTTTACTATTGACTAGTTTGTCGGTAAAAACCAAAGCACAGTTTGTCGTTTCTGATCCTGCGGCACTTTCACAACGTGCAGTACAGCAATATTCTAATATGATTGAAAACATTCAACGAAAATTGGAGCTGGTTAAAGGAGTGGCCGAAAGCAAAAAAATATTTGATCAGGGTAAGGCCTGGTATGATGCCTTAAAAAAAGTGAGCACTTCCATTCAGAACTATAAAAAAGTTTATGAAACCCTACAAACGATAAGTCAAATTGCCTCTGTGTATAGCAATAGTTACAGCCGGATGAAAACGGATAAAAACTTCAGTGCTGCTGAATTAGTTGAAATCGGTAACGGTTATACTAAACTCATTAAGGAAAGTTCATCAATTGTTGATGATTTAATGATGGGTGCCCAGGCATCCAATATGAACCTGACAGATAAAGAGAGATTTGATATAATCAATTCGGTTTATGAAAAAGCCAGGAAGCACAAAGGGCTTGTAGAATATTACAGCAATCAATACATCCAATTATCATACGTACGGGCTAAAAAAAGCAATGAGACAAAAGACGTTTTGAAACTATACGGCATTACTAATTAATTCATTATGGTTCTTTTAGATATTCAATGGGACAGCATGCATGAACTCTTACGGGGTTTATACGATGAAATGATCCCTCTTTGCAGTCAACTTATTGGTGTCGCTCGTGCCATTGGAGGGATCGGGGCTATATTTTATATATCGAACCGGATTTGGCGGCACATGGCCAACAATGAGGCGATAGATTTTTACCCGTTATTCAGGCCATTTGTTATTGCCTTTTGCATAGGAATTTTTCCCCTTGTTTTAGCCACAATCAACGGGATTATGAACCCTGTAGTTACGGTAACCGAAAGTATGGTTGAAAAACAGAACGTAGATATTGTTGCCTATACAGCCAAAAGGGATGCCATAGAAAAACAGGCATACGAAAAAAACGGGGAATTATATGTTGTGGATGACGATGCTTATAAAGCAGAACTGGATAAACTAGGTATTACGGATATAGGCCAGCGCATGAATATGATGATGGAAAGAACAGGCTACCAGGTTAAAAAATCAATGCGGGATTTTTTAAGAGAAATACTTGATTTCCTTTACCAGGCAGTATCACTTGTTGTGGATAGCATAAGGACATTTTTTTTAATAGTTCTTTCCATCATAGGGCCGATTTCCTTTGCCCTGTCCATTTTTGATGGATTTCAGGCCACCCTCACTAACTGGATAGCAAGATATATACAGATTTTTCTATGGCTGCCGGTTGCAAATATTTTCGGGACAATGGTAGGCAAGATCCAAGTAATGATGCTGGATAAATCATTGGCCGACATGCAGGCTAATATGGGTAATACCTTTGACAGCACAGATATTGGCTATATGATTTTTATGCTTATTGCCATAGTTGGGTATACTACAGTCCCAACCATCGCAAGCTTCATTGTGCAAAGTACCGGGGGTGGCGCTGCCTTAGCACGTATGAACTCTATGGGAGCAGGGGCAGTATCAGCTGGTGGAGCAGTCGCAGGATCAGTGGCCGGAAAAGCTTTGAAGGAGCTTAATTAAATTATAAAGAAGATCAAATTTCAAGATTATGTTTAAATCATTAGAAAATATAGAGAGTTCGTTCCGAAAAATGCGGTTAATGCTAATTGTATTTATAGTCCTGTGCGCTACAGTGTGTTGTGTTTCTATAATATTAGCTTTTAATTTCGCCAATCAACAGCGTCAAAAAATATACGTTCTTGACCACGGAAAAAGTTTAATACTTGCTTTATCCGGCGACGAAAGGCAATATAGACCTGTGGAAGCTAGGTTTCATGTTAGACGTTTTCACGAACTTTTCTTTACGCTTTCACCAGATCAGAAAGCGATCAATTATACAATTGAACAGGCATTATACCTGGCTGATGAAAGTGCAAATATTGAATATAAAAATTTAATAGAAAATGGTTTTTACAATAATCTTATAGCTGGTAACGTAAGTCAAAAGATCAAAGTAGACAGTGTTCAATTAAATATTAATTCATCCCCTTATTACGCAAAAACATTTGCTACTCAAACCATCATCAGGAGCAGTACGGTTACTACTCGCAATTTGATAAGTGAATGTTATTTAAGGGACGTGGCAAAATCTGATAATAACCCACAAGGGTTTTTAATAGAAAGATGGCACGTGATTGATAATAAGGATTTGAATACCGTTCAGAGATAAAAAGGATGGGAACTATTCTTCTAGCCTTGTCGTTTCTTTTGTCTTCAATTGCGCTTGTGATTGTATTTACAATTATTAGCGCCCTTATAACCTTACCGGAAAATAGACTAATTCCAACAAATGAAAATGGATCCCCAAGGTTAAGCCTCTTAGTTAGCTTAAAAATTTGGGTATGGGGTAAACAGGATTCATTTGTTCATTTACTAGTTCGTAAAGAAAGTCACTTAAATAAACCCGCAAAAACTAAGTACCTGATTATTTTCTGTATTTCAGGTATGTCCCTTTGCATGATATCTGTTCTCTGGAACTACAACAGCAATGAAGAGCCAAACAAAAAGGTTTCAAAATTAAAAGATAGAAACCAGCAAGATCTTCCAAATACTTATCCTTCTGATTCTGTAATCCTAATAAATCAGGGAGATATAAAAGCCCTGGAACAACTAAGGAAATTTACAAAAACAGATACTTTGAGGGATAGTCAAATACCCAAAATCTGGTAAATATAAACTAACATATTATGAGTGAGAAACAACAATATACCCAGGCATTCCTAAATCAGCGTAAAATGGCGATGGTGCTGCCCCTTTTCATTTGGCCTGTGGCTTTAGTGTTATTCCTATTAGCTGGGGGAGGTTCAAAATCTGAAGCTGTGGAAATTAATAAAAATGGAAGCGGTATAAACACTAAAGTTCCTGAAGGTGGTAAAAAGGGAATAGTTACGGGAAAATTGGATGCGTACAACAAAGCAAGGGACGACGAAGAAAGGAGAAAAAAAATGACCTCTTTGGATGAATATAGTTTTCCTGATGATACTTCATCAGTGATCAATGGTTCGGCCACTAACTCCTCTATAGCTGTCCGCAAGCCCATAAATGATCCTGCTGTAACTGAATTATCAGGGAAAGTGAACAGTTTTTATGAAAAACCGTCAACTACCGACAGAGCAAAGCAGGAAAAAATTGATAAGCTGCTTCAATTAATGGAAAATAAACAGTCTACTGCCGGACTTTCTGATGAAGAGTATGTTAACAGGGAATTATTGAAAAACCCCTACACGAAGTTGATTGAAAAGCAAATGGCTATGGGCGATTCATCTATAAAACCACCCGTTGAAAAAAGGGCAGTGATGGAAGTTGCTTCAAACAAACATGATGTGGTAGTCTCGGCTTTACGGCCAATTCAGGATACTACCAAGCGTACAAAGGTAGTTACAGGCAATTCATTTTATTCTACAGGAATGCATCCAGCCAGTAAAACAGGAAACACTATATCGGCAGTGATACATCAGGCTCAGGCCGTAATTGATGGAAGTAGTGTAAAATTAAGATTGCTTAATGATATTACAATTAATGGAAAATTTGTTCCAAAAAACACCTCTGTCTGGGGACTGGCTTCTTTAAAATCGGAAAGGTTAAGTTTAAATATAACAAGCATTAGGTACAATAAAGATATCATGCCAGTTAACCTAACTGTTTATGACAATGATGGGATGGAAGGGCTGTCGGCTCCCGGTTCTGTGGCAAGGGATGCCGGAAAAGCGGCACTTGCACAAGGTGCGCAGGGCGTGGGCGGTGGAAATTATAGTGTTTCAGTAGCTCAAAGTGTCGGGCAACAAATGGCGATGGAAGCTGCAAATGCTGGTTTAGGCGCTGCAAAGTCACTTGTATCACGTAAAGTAAAACAAGTTGTGGTTTACGTAAAAGCTAATTATACAGTGTATCTAAAATAACATTCACCAAAATTCAAAATTATGAGATTCATCAATACTTCTTTCATTCGCTACTATACACTTTTGATATTAGCAGGTTGCCCATTTTTTAGTAAAGCACAGGTTTCGCCATTAGTGGAATTTAAAGACAGCCAGATTTTAAAATCCTTCATCCTTGGTGTCTCTTATTATAAAACAACACACATAATATTTCCATCCAGTATTAAATATGTAGATCCTGGAAGTGATGGAATTATTGTTGACAAGGTAGATGGTGTTGATAATATCCTACGTGTAAAGGCCAATATTCAGGGGTTCCCAGAAACATCTTTAAGTGTGGTTACAGGTGACGGTAAATATTACTCGTACATCGTTAATTATGATAGTAACCCCGTTCAACTGAATATATCAATGAACGGTTCAGATTTTACAGGTATAGGGAGAAAAGTTGTATTACAGGGAGATACCAGCGGATCCATAATAACATTTGAAGATGTTAAAATGAGTGAAACAGAGATTGCCCGTCTTTCTTATAATATCTCACATGAAAGCCGTAACGTTAAACATATAGGAGAGGAAAAAAACAATTTATTATTTGCCTTACATGGCATTTATATAAAAGACAATGTAATTTTTTACAAGACTTTTGTAAAAAATAAATCCAACATCATCTATGATGTTGATTTCGTAAAATTTTATATCCGGGATAAACAAATTGCTAAAAGAACAGTAATCCAGGAACTGGAAGTCACGCCACTGTACGTGTTTAGTTCTTCAGGGAACAATGACGCTGTTTTAGGAAAATCAGAAGCGGAGAGGGTTTATGCTTTACAAAAATTCACGATACCTGATGATAAATTTCTCGAAGTAGAAATGTTTGAAAAAGGGGGTGGCCGCCATCTAAAATTCCATATTACAAATGCTGATATCGTTAACGCTAAACTCATAAAATAATGAAAAGGCTTGCATTTGTTATAATATTAGTTGGCCTCTGGCAAATTAGTAATGCTCAACGTCACATCGTGGGTCAAAAAGGATTAGAAATATCGACAGGACTATTAGATAATTTTAATGTATTAAAAGACAATACGGTAAACAAAGCTTTCTTCTTTCAAGCTGCTTATTCCTGGTACAATCAAAAGGAAGATTACTGGAAGTTAGCTTTTAATTACAATGAAAAACGCTACCAATCAGGTTTAGTATCTCAATCATATTATCCGGTAAAACAGTATACAAGCGATTTTATGTATTTTAAAAAGGTGGTGACCGACAGAGGTAGAAATTTCTATTTAAATCTGGGGGTGGGGCCGACTGTTGGATATGAAACCGTCAATAACGGTAACTATACGCTATCCAATGGAGCTGAAATTAGAGATAAAAATAATTTTATCTACGGTGCTGCTCTTGGCGCTGATTCAGAGGTTTTCCTAACGGACAAGATTATTTTCCTTCTTGGTTTTAGGGAAAGATACACCCTAAATTCTGATGTTCAAAAATTACATTTTCAGTTTGGAGCAGGAATAAAATTTATTATTTATTAGAAATAAACCTATGAAAAATCACAATCTATATATAGCTATTTTATTTATATCCTTAGTTACATGGTCATGTAAAGATGAAGGCCTTGATATTCGTGGAGATTTTCCATACACTGTTACGTTAGACAGTCTTCCCAGATCAATTCTAGTTGATTCACAATTACCTTTACGACTTAAAATAAATGTAGAGGGAAATTATACAGAAGCAAAATTTTCTTTGAACTACGTTTTAAGGGAGGGGAAAGGGGAATTAAAAACTGATAAGGGTATTATTATTAATTCTGGTGGATCCTTTAATGTTGTTCCAGGGGATATTAATATCGTTTACACTCCATCATCTACGGAAAAAACGGATATGTTTTTTTCAATTCGTGATAATTTCGGGCAAGAGAAAATACAGGAGGTTACGTTTGTTCCTGTTGCCAATGCTCCCACATTTAATTTTGTAATCCAAACCCTTTCTGGTAGGGAATCTATTTCAAATCTTGAAACGCAGAAATATTCCTTCTATTTACGTCAACAATCGTTTTATCTTGCCAATCAAGTTTATCAATTAAGCTTTGCATGCAGCAATAATTTTGATGGGTCATTACTTGTAAATGGTAAAACTTGGAGACAGGGTGATCTAATACCTATCGAATATGACCAGATTAAAGATTCAGGCTTTTTATTCGAGGCAGATTATAAACCTATTGCCCCAGCTGTAGGCAGTTATTCAGTTTCTTTTACAATAACGGATAAATTCGGAATTTCAAAAAGCCAATCAAAACCGATTACGGTTAATTGATATCATCTACAAAACACTTGACCTGGAGAAAGCTGAAGGAACCAGATGGTTCCTCATTTATCTACAAAATGAATCCCAGCTCCTCCGGATCCGCGCCAGGCCGAAATTAATTTAATCTACAAACATCTACATAAATATAAATACTATGATCTGCGTTATAGCTGAAAAACCAAGCGTTGCAAAAGAATATGCCAAAGTAATAGGGGGGGATACATTACAAAAAAAGGATGGATATATGGAGGGAAACGGATATACATTTACCTGGGCCTTTGGTCATCTTATTGAGCTATGTATGCCCTCTGACTATGGATTTCAAAGTTATATAAAAGAAAATCTTCCCTTAGTTCCTGAGCCTTTTAAAACTCAAATAAAAACAATTTCAAAAGAGACTAAAGTCGATGGGAAAAAAACATATCAAAAAGTACCTGATCCCGGAGTTCAAAAACAACTAAAAATAATAGAAACACTTTTTAATAACTGCACAGAAATATATGTTGGTACGGATGCCGGAAGGGAAGGAGAATTAATTTTCAGATATATATATGAATATTTTCAGTGTAAAAAACCATTTAAAAGGATATGGATATCCAGCCAGACAGATAAAGCAATTAAGGAAGGTTTTGAAAACGTTAAGCCTGGTTCTGAATATAATTTAATCTATGAAGCTGCCAGAAGCAGGAGCGAAGCGGATTGGCTAGTTGGTATAAATGCATCACAGGCGCTTGCAATTGCTGTTAATGCAAAAGGGGTAAGTTTAGGCCGTGTACAAACGCCTACATTAGCAATGATATGCGCACGATTTGAAGAAAACAATACTTTTAAGGCTGTTCCTTACTTTCAATTGAGAGGTCAATTAGATAAGGATGGTAAACAGTTTCACGCCATAAGCACAAACACCTATAAAACAAAAGAAAGTGCTACAGAGAGGCTTATAAGCCTACAGGGGGAAAGCTTTGCGATTGTGGCTAGTGTAGAACAAAAAGAAAAAAAGGAGCAACCTCCTTTATTACATGATTTAACATCTTTACAACAGGAAGCCAATAAAAAACATGGTTTTTCCGCTGATAATACCTTAAAAGTAGCACAAACCCTTTATGAAAAAAAACTTACAACGTATCCAAGAACTGGAAGCAGATACATTGGTGAAGATGTTTTTGATACTATCCCATCCCTTATTAATAACGCAAAATCTTTAGGTATATATCCTGAAAAAGCATTTAATGACCTTTCTACTTCATTAAATGATCGATGTGTAAATGCGGAAAAGGTTACAGATCACCATGCACTATTGCCAACAGAAACTAAATATTCGGCTTCAATGGGACTTTCAGATGATGAGAAAATCATTTATCAAATGATTGTTGGGCGTATGTTAGAGGCCTTTAATTCCGTTTGCATCAAAGAAATACAAACGATCAAATTATTAATAAAAGAGGAAGAATTTAAGGTTTTTGGTACTGTAGTTAAAAAAGAAGGCTGGCGCTCGGTCGCTGGAAGTGTTCAGGATGAAGAAGAAAATAACCCAGATGAAGAGAATGCGGCAATTTTACCTTCATTAATTCCAAATGAGAAAATAAGTAATTTAGGTGTAGTTCTACTTGAAAAGGAGACAAAACCCAAACCTATACACACCGAAGCTAGTTTACTCAAAGCTATGGAAACGTGTGGTAAAGACATTGCTGACGAAGAAATGAGGGAGGCAATGAAAGAGGGTGGGTTAGGAACCCCTGCCACCAGAGCATCAATAATAGAAACACTATTTTCCCGTGAATATATCGAAAGGAAAAAGAAACTACTGGTTCCCACTACAAAGGGTTTAGGCGTTTACAAATTAGTAAAAGATAAAAAAATAGCGGCACCGGAATTAACTGGTGAATGGGAAAAATTTTTAAACCTGATTGAGAAAAACAAAATATCTCCAGATAAATTTATGGATGGCATTAAGCAATATTCAAAATTGATTGTGAAAGAAATTTTGGAGAATACAGCAGATATTAAACTTACAGATTTTGAAGATCCGAAACAGGAACATATTTTATGTCCAAAGTGTAAAAAGGGTAATATTAAATCATCTGATACGTGGTTTTTCTGTAGTGAGTACCAAAATGGGTGCGACTTTAAACTTTGGAATGAAATAGCCGGAAAAAAACTAACCACAACCTTAATCAAAACGATCTGCGAAAAAGGACAAACTAGTCTATTAAAAAACTTTAAAGGGAAGAACAAAGCCTTTGACGCTGCTTTAAAGCTCAAAGAAGATTTTAGCGGTATAGAATTTATATTTGCTCAAAAAAAATAAAATTCATCTACAATCTTGCATTGCCGGCACCGGTAGCCGGCAGCTGCTTTTTACATTTTTATCTACATTAATGTAATTATAAAAATTGGATCCGGCAGGAGCTGAACAATTATAAATGAAATTCATCTACTTTTTTACATCTAATAGCTAGATTTAAAATATTCTAAATCTTGCAAGCTCTCTTTAGGAATTTCGCAACCTAAAATTTCGGTGATGAAAGTTTCAACCGCAATCGTTTTATGATTGTCTTTAAAATATGTATCCAGCTTAATTTTAAGCTCGTGGCCTTCAACCAACACTATTTCACCGTTATAAGTCAAAGTAAGTTCACCTGTATTTCTCATAGGGATTGGGGGATAATGTTTTCTTGCAAATTATCCTTTTTCTTTCAACTTATCAAGAGAGTTTCTAAACAGTTCTATAATTATGAATAAATCTGTATCAATTAATTGGGCCAAAAGTATGATTTCATCAAATTTGAATTGCCCTGGGCTTTTAGATTTAAAATTAGAAAACCTCGTTGGATTCAAACCCAGATCATTCGCTATAACACTTTTTGGAAGTATCGAATATAAATCTTCCAAGGTCGCTAATTCTTTATTTTCTAGGAGTGTCTTAGCTCTGATGTACCTAATATCCTTTTCTTCTGGTTGTACTCTCTCTGATACTTTCATCTTCTTATTTTTAAATAGTACTATCTTGTCATCATTACCATTTTTTAAAATGGATTTTTATTTCTTTCTGAAAAGTATTTTAGTGTCATTTTGACAGTCTAAAATTTCTTTTCCCCCTTCTTTCTTTTTTTAGAAACTTATGAGCGTAAGCGAATGCCGCTTTTTATAAGAATCTATAAGACTATAGATATTGGCTGCAATACTGGAACGCAAACGGCCAAAAAACTATAATCAAGGTATATTCTCTGCTGCAATACTGGAATGCGGGGCACGATTGCTGCAATACTGGAACGCACCGCTGCAATACTGGAACGCAAGCTCATTCTGGTTGCAATACTGGAACGCAATGCTGCAATACTGGAACGTGAAAATGCAATACTGGAATGCGGTGCTGCAATACTGGAATGCAATGCTGCAATACTGGAACGCAAAACTGTTAAAATTTCATCTTTCACTTCGTGGTAGGGTTTATTCAATTGGCAGTACAATCTTCTCCATCTGCTGCAATACTGGAACGCAGACAACAAAAAACCTTTCCAAATAGGGCTAAATATGGTAATCTGCTGCAATACTGGAACGCAGTTAAGCGATTTAAGTAATTTCAGGACTGTTTGATTGCTGCAATACTGGAATACATACACAAAAAAGGCTCTCATATTTACTTCAACTGTGCTTTTATGCTGCAATACTGGAATGCAGATATCGAGTGTAAACGGCCACATGATAGCTATTCTGCTGCAATACTGGAACGCAGTTGTGAAGTGCAAATTGTTATAAGATATCTCCTTTTGCTGCAATACTGGAACGCAATTGAGTGCTGTACATGATTTCAGGTGCGTTACATTGCTGCAATACTGGAACACATATACAAAAATGCCCCTGGGGTTGATTTCAACGGGTCTTTTGTGCTGCAATACTGGAATAGGGGTATCGAGCAGAAATTGCTTCATGAAAAACCCTGTCCCTGTGCTGCAATACTGGAACGCAGTTATGGAATTTAAATGTCCACAGGATAGTTCCTTCTGCTGCAATACTGGAACACAGTTTAGAAGTGTGAATGGTTGCATACCACTCCGATTGCTGCAATACTGGAACACGGTTATGGAGTGGAGTTGCTCAAATGGTACTTTCTTTGCTGCAATACTGGAACGCCTAATCATTGGTATAGTATAATTGTTAGTGGGTTTGATTATTCAGCACCTTTTTTAAATTTATCTTTTATCATTTGTTTTCCTTGCGCCAGAGTAAGACTAACATGATACGCTTTATAATAGGCACTTACAAAGATATTGGCTTTATCGTCAAGGTCTTTTAGCGAATTATTTAACCATCGCTGGAAAGCATCTTTTTCGTCTGGGATTACTAGAGTAGGGTATTTAGTTTTATAATGGCTTTTTAACGTTTCAACCAAGTTTTTAAAAAATAACGTGTCTCCTCGTTGTTCAACTAATGAAGGAAGCGCAAGATTTGAACTATAATTTAGTTCAACCCAATAATCTTCCTGATAGGACTTTGTAGGATCACCCTGTACAAAACGATAGGTAAAGGGCGTTTTACCTACGTCTCTAATATGATCCAAGGCACGCTTAACAGATGTTTTTCTATTTCTAGGTTCTTTTACATCAATATTGGCAAGGGAGGCTAAAAGGTCAATTGGAAATCTTGTAATGAATTGGTTCTGTGAAATAAGGATATGCCTAGTTTTATATATGAAAATAAACAAATGTTTTCTTCCTGCCCCGTTTTTACCCTTACCAACTAGTTTATATCCATTAGTTTCCATGGTATAATACCTTTGTAGAAAACCATCCATTAATTCATCAGAAATGCGGATATTATATACTTTTACAGCATTTGAATTTCTTTTGACATTTAGTTTTATGTCCTTTAATATTGAATACTTTTCAATATTAATGTCTCTCCCGTTAGATGTATATTCATAACCTTTACCAAAGATTATATTTTTATGAAGCATGTTAAAAAGCGCATAATCAAAAAATGTTTCAAAGGTATGACCATAATATTCAGGTGGGACTGCTTTTGGATTATCGACAAAATGAGGGTGGATCTTGCATAACTCTTGTTTATTTCTGCCCGTTTCTCTACAAAAATCAGCCAGTGTAAACCTGGTATAACCAAATAAATCAGTTTTTATTAATTTGGTGATAAATACAATAAAGTCCGTAACAATGCCTGCATCTTCTCCAAAGGATTTTTCAATATCCTTTAAATTATCAGCAATACTGCGATCAATTCTACTAAGAGCGAAAAAATCATTGTCTTTATGCTTTTCTATGCTTGCTGCCATAACCTTATAATAATTTTTCTAAATCTTCAAAATAGCGTATTGGTACATCATCAATAATGGGGGTGGAATCAAAATCTTGATTTGCCTTCGCATGTACATGAATAACATAATCCTCTACGTTGCATGTTAGCTTCGCAATATGCTCGTCGTTACCCTCGGGTTTATAAACCTCTGCCTTAATAAATCCGTCCACCTGAACCAATGATCCTTTAGTTAATCTGGCTCTTTGTGGTTCACTTGGAGAACGCCAATATTTACATTCAATAAACGTTACATCTGTGTGAAATTCAGTTGCATTTTGTTTTTTATAATAATCGTTAACAGCAACCGTAAAAGTCATCAATGATTTGCCAGAAACGTCTTTAATAACGGCATCATGGGTTAATCTACCGGAGAAGAGGAATGCAAGCTTCATAATTATATTTTAAGATTACTACCGTTGCTAATGTCTTTTTTTTTATCTGTCATATCCAATAAGGGGAATACCTTTGCTGGGCTATCTACCATATTATTTATTCTTTTTTCAATAAGCGGCCACTTTAAGCGGCCTTCGATCATTTTGATCGGCTCTTTAAAATTTATATCCTGATGAAAGGTTATAGCTTTATGAATAATAATCGGATTAGAGGTTGGATATTTCTTTGTAAAGGCATCCTGCATATCTTTTAAAGACAAGGTAGATGATAGGTAAGCCACGTCAATAAAATCTTTAATCCTTTCGCCACTGCCTATAATTGCATTCAATTTCATAGCTGCAATATCCTGTAAAGAAGCCATTCTAACTCCCTCAACCAAAATATCATCTTTAACATTAGGATAGTTATGCGTGATTAAATCAACTTTTACCCCTGCAATTTCACCTTTTAATGTGTTCTTGTCTGAAAATGACATTTGAAAACCATAGGTTTCAGTTAAATACGTTGAAAGATTTCCTTCATTGAATGGATTTTTGGTAAATAAGTCCAGATCAATGCTATCACGGTGTTCAATTTGTAAAGCCAGAGCAGTTCCGCCAACCAAAACAAAATCGGTAAGCTGCTTATCCTGCATTAATTTTATTAGGAGTTCCAGTGTTTCTGGTCTGACGGCTTTTCTTCGTAACATCTAAGTTGGTTTAAGGGTATATGAAAAACGACACTTACAAAATTCATGTCTTTTCTATTCATGGATTTGATCTGCTTAATCGCTTCGATCACACCATCTTCACCGTATAAATTAAAAATTGCATAGAAGTCGTCTGGCCATCCTCGTTCGATTACCCGTTGTACCACAACTTTACGCATATCCTGATAATCGAAATCTGTTAGATCATATTCCCAGAGCAGGCTAGGGTTAACCTCTCTTTTGTCGTGATATTTATAATCAGAAAACAGCATATACATTTATTTATAATGTAAATATACGGAAAAGTATATATACTTAAAAGTATAACACTAAAAAGTTTCTAACATTCTGCGGTTATAAACACATGAAAAAGAATAGGGAATAAAAAATATTTAACTAAAAAAGTGAAAAAAAAATAAAACGAAGTATTTATAGAAAACGGAATAAAAATCCGCAATGCCTGGGGATATATACCCATAACTAAAATCATGACCGGGTTTTAGGAAAAGTGCCTAAAGGTCACAAAATAAAAACCAAATAGAATGGAAGTATATATTAGTTTAGCGACGCTTATTTTTACAGTGTACGTTTATTTTAAAGACAGGAAGTAAGCTGATTTATCAGGATAGCAAGGCTATCCTGAAATTTCACTATTATTACGGATATGATAGCGCCTATTACATTTAGAAATAAAGCTGGTTTCGGAAAACGCATGGAATATTATGTGCTGGGCCTGATGCTTAAAGAAGGAATTGATTTGTATGTTCCACTAGTTGATGATTTCGGTATTGATGCCGTAATACGTAAAACGGATGGTACGTTTATAGAACTGCAAATTAAAGCTCGTTCAAGCGATGTAATTTTTGGGGATGCTGCTTTGTTTTCCGCAATTACACATGAGATCCGGCCAAATTATTTTTTCTTGTTTTACTCTGCCAGAATGGATAAAACGTGGGTTATGTCCTCGGAAGAGTTTTGTTTGGAAAGTAATGTAAACAAATCCGGAAAAAACATTGGTATTCGCTCAATCTCTTTTAACGGGAAAAACACAAAAAAACAGACAGAACATTCGTATCCAAGATTCGATAAGTATTTAGATACAGACTTTAGCAGGTTTAAATAAAAGCCCCTTTCGGGGCTTTTAAATTACTTTTCAGTAATTTCAACTTGGTGAACTATGATTTCTGTAGAAAATCTTTGTTCCCCTGTCTTTGTTTCATAAGACTGTATTGATAATTTGCCTTCGATTGATATGTGATCACCTTTTTTTAGGCTTTCAACTAAGGCTACTTTAGCATTCCAAAATACCAGGTTAAACCAAATTGTATTTGCGACCGATTCACCCGCACTATTTGTGTAGGTTTCATTGAATGCAAGGCTTACCCTTGCTAGTCTTTTGTTATCAGCAAAGTCTATGATAACCGGATCTGTTCCTGCGTAACCTGTAAGTTCGATGTTGTTTTTTGGATTTTTCATGATCTTCTCTTTAAGTTTTTAATGCAAGGTTCTTAGAAGCGAAAATTGGAACGTCAACGGGGAATGTGGAATAAAGAGCAAAGTGATTTTATGCCGTCAAAAGCCCCTTTACGGGCTAAAATTTATGCTCTACCTTCGCATACTAAAAACAAAGGGAGGATTATGTCCAACAAACACCTTCGATGGTTACGTTGAATTAGTTGTACTAATACTGATAAAAATAGCAAGGGTTCTTGTATATGATTTACAAAATAGGGGAATTGTCTACAATTGTGTTGACCTGGAAGCCAGCTGCAGAAGGTTGATGACCAAAATTCATCTACAAAAACAGGAATTGATGCAATGATCAGGCAGATCCGGAGGAACGAATTTATCTACATTTAGAATTGTACAGGAAGTGTACTATTGATTCAATTTAAGGTCTACTGGCTGGCCTTATTTCTTAAAATTTCAACCTTTTCCTGTTCGCTTTTTAGCAAACGTTCGTACAGCTCTTTGTTTTCGGTTACCATTTCAATAAATTTTTCAAGGGGATTGAATGAAGCCGTATAATAAGCTACATTACCAATTGCATTATCATGAGTATTAAATGTGTTTGCAATTATATTTACAGCTCCTTCATCGGTTAAATTTTTTATAGCCTCCTCTGGTATATTCATTGCACTGGCAACTAGTGTTAAAGTTTCTGGATCGATTATCTCACGGGCTTCTAAAAGGGATATTGTTTTTTGGCTCCACGTTTCGCCCAAAGTTAAGGCCAAGGCTTCTTGTTTAATTCCTAACATTTCTCTGAAACGTTTTACATTTCTGCCTTGGTGAGGTTTATTAAGTTTTTGTTCAGTCATAATCTTAGCGATAAAGTAAAAACAAATGTAGTGAAAATCATTGTATAGAAATCAATGTTTCCATAGACTTCCCTATACCGGGTTTACATTGGGATAGTTTATCCCATGCTCACTAAAAAAGTGAGAATTGAGATTCTTTTTCCAGAACTATATCATTGTTTTTAATGAAGTAATCAATAATGTCATTTGCGAAATCATCAAAACTTGTATAATTCATTAATAATTCAGGTTGGAAGAAGTGAGATTTATAGCCCATTTTCCATCCTGTTACCAGGTAGGAATACCTCACCTCTACGTGGGAGGTAATGGGTAAACCGTTTTTCGGGTTTAACGTTTTGAAGTACATGAACCTGTAGAATAATTCTATTGAGGTGGTTTGGATAATTGTCTTAAAATGTCTTTCGTTTTTAAACTCTTCGTGAATTTTCTGTTGCATTTCCATAATCTTTAAATTTTATGCAAGGTTTTTTTGAACACGAGCTTCTAAGTCAAGGGCGGTGAAGCATGAGCCGTTTATATACCCTTTACTTAGATATAGTGAAGTGTTTGACCTTTGCAGACAAAATATAAAGGGAAATGCACCGATAAGAAGCGAAAAAACGCTATTCATTGCCAGATTACCCAACTTACGGTGTTTGACAGTCCGTTTAGTACGACCAAACAACACGGATCTCAATCCCTGCCTTAATCAAATTTAGGTGATACCAAAGGTTCTAAGGTATTCAAAAATGTTCTCCGTTAGAAGCCCAGATTCTGATATAGAAGACATATGTTCCGGTCATTTGCTTTCATAAAATCGTGGAAAATGGAAGAGAACATTAAAAAATTAGATGGTGCTAGGTTAAGATACCTTACACCTGATGAAATTAACAATCCGCACCGGAGCCTGGCTTGGTTTTTCAGGACTGAAACTGACATTCAGGACTTCAGAAAAGAAATCATGGCATGGATTGAAGCTGCATTTACTAAAAGTGTAGCACCTGTAAGTACCAAAGACTTCATTTTTAATTATCAATTATTGATAAAGGTACTGGAATTGGCATACGTCTTCAAAATTGGGAATGAAGATTTCACCCTTGATGAAAGCAATGAGTTCTATGTTAAAAATGACCTTGATTTAAGCAACTTAAAAAAAGAGCTTCCCTACCTTCCGGCACATGAGCTAATGACCTTACAGGGTAAGGAAATCAACAATATTAGGCTATTTCTTGATTCGTTATTTGAATACAAATCTTTTAATGATTGGCTAAAAATGTTAGACCTGATGTTGATTTGTTCCCATCAGGATGAAAAGGTGCAGGAGGTATGCAATAGCGGATTGGAGGTATTGCCCGTCTATTTTTTTATGGAAAAATTGATTGAGGCTATGTTTCTGATTAATGAAACTGCTTCTATACCCTACATATCAAAACATCATGCAGAAGAATTTGGGATTTTTCCGATTGACGGGGCTGATAAAATTCTAGGGTCTGATGTTAATGAAAGTCACAGAACGGAAAATAAGCAGTTTGATGATCCTGTTCTTTCTGAAAAATTCCAGGAAGAGATTATAAGGTATTTCGAGTTCAATTCTCCGCTACTGCTAACCAAGTATTTTAGAAAAATGACTTTTGACTATTTCATTAGCTTTTATGAAATAGGATTCCCATTTGAAAGAGCCGGATTGATTGAGTTCATGCACCATTTAGATTCATTTTTCGATTTGCTAGATGTAGCTGAGGAAGAGACAAAAAATTGGAATCCATTAAACAGGGACATATCATGAGGAAAAAATTATTGAGGTATAACCTTACCAAAGAAGAATACCATAACCCGATTTCTATTATTAAAGATTGGTATGAAAACCGTCACTTAAAGGGTCATTTAAAGGCTGTAAGGCTTTGGAGAGACTTGGCCATTACCAGTAATGTTCCAGAAACAAATGTCCACGACTTTAGTCCCGGTAATTTGATCTACTACTATCAATGTACCGTAAAGTTCATGGAAGGGGCTTGGCTGTTAAGAAAATCAGTAATAGGAAAATTTGATGATGCCCACCTCACCCCCGAACTACTCACTGTTTTCATCAAATCGGAAAATAAAAAAATCAAATATTTCCCGCCAATTTTAAGTGATAAAGAAATCATTGAGCCATGTAGAGTATTTAAAGATTGCTTTAAAAAGCTATCCCTAAAAATGCATAAGGAAATATTAGATACGTGGCTTTTGGACGCATTTGTTATCAATGTTATGCAGGAAAACATGGATAAAGACGACATGATCACAGTCTACGAAAATTTACAAAGGTGTATAGTTGCTGCCTGGCTAATTCATGACAGAGAAATTAAAAATAAAGCTTAAAAATATGAATACTGAAGAATTAGAATTTTTGGCTGTTACTATCTCAACAAAAGTTGAGGTAGACAAAATTTATTGCATTAAGTACCAAAATGGTACTGTAGAGATGTACCATCTTATTATTATTGTTGGTCATAATACCGCCCGAAAATTTCCAGAATTAAAGCCATTCATTGAAATGGTGACTTTAAGGCATAGTGGCATTAGTTATACTTTACTTACAAATTCGAATATAACTGCTTTAATTAAAGCCGGACACCTGTACTATTCTGGTGTTTGCACTTATGAAAACTTGTTGTTCAATAATCCAAAAAGCAAGGCGCTGCCTGTGATCATTCCAAGCGAGTATAAAGACTGGCAAAACCGCGCTTATCAGCAGTATAAACTCTTGTTAGAAAACACAAATCAGTTTTCAGAGGGAGCAGGATTTTATTTAGCCGATGGGAATAACAAAAGTGCTGCATTCATGCTGCATCAGGCATTTGAATTGACATACAGAGCTTTGGAGTCATCTGTTATAGGCAAAGAAAAACGCACCCATAGTCTGACACATCATCAGGATTATATTAAAGAATACCTTCCGCAAATAGGGGAGGTCTTCCCAACTGATACGGATGAAAACATATTAATTTTAAGATCCGTAAACAGAGCTTACAATGATGTTCGCTATGAATCTGATTATTCAATCAAAGATGAGTATTTACCGATTTTATCTCAAAGGGCGGCAGATTTGAAAACGGAAATAGAAAAATATTTTCAGGATTTACTTTCATCTGAATTAAAAGAACCTATAGCAGATCTCTCAAGTGATCGGGCCTTAAAACCAGAGGTGATGATTGAAGAAAAAACGAAAAGGCCAAGAATTAAAACCTCATCCGCTATCACTTTATCCAAGGGATCGAATCCATTAGAGACAGCCATTAATTTTATCGTTGAACACGCAGAAGCACAAAAAGTATATCTTTTTGCTAAGGAAGTCCGGGACACCAGCAGGATGAGTTTATTTAATCCTGCGCTCAACGGAAAGAAGAGCCTGGAACATTATGGCCTTCTTGTAATCAGCCCTTTGAAATATCCCTATGAGGCAAATTTACAATATAGGGTAAATGAACTGGATGAAAATATTGTTATTACCCTGCTTATACACCCTCCTACAGAAGTATTAAAGTACCTTAACAGGAATAACCCTTTTTTTTCAAAAGTAGTGACAAAGGAAAACCTGCTTTACAGCAAAGAACCCGAAACCACAGTGTGCAAAGTGATCCCAGAAAATACATCATACTGGAGAAAGGCAGAAGTTAGCGCAATGCACAGATTATCCAGAGCTAATGAATTAAAAATTGCTGCTAACACACTCGCTGATGATAACCAGCAAGAACTTAGTGTGAGCCTTTCCCTGATATCACAAAGCATAGAACAGGTTTGTCTTGGATTAATAAATATTGCTATTGGTTATACCCCGAATAGCACCAAAATATCACACCTTATAAATATATGTGGTTTCATCTGGCCGGAGGGTAAAAAGTTCCTTCATAATGGTTTGGATTATGATGAGGTACTTTATAAAATTTTATGTGGCAGCATTTCAGCACTACGATATACAGCCGCCCCTTATGATGATATTGAAATTGGGGATTCCAAAACGATACTGCATAGAGCCTGTGTCTATGTTGAAATGGCAGAAATTCAAATTCTCGGTTTGATGGATGAAAACTTTAAAAACCACATAAAAGGCCAGCCCGATAACTCGGAGCCATTAGCAGAACCTTCTTGATATGTTTAAAGAAAATCAAGGGATTACCAAATAAAGAAGTAGTATTGGCAATCTTTTATGATGTTGATCTGAATTAAGAAGATCAATTAAAAGGTTTGTTTACACCGCTTCAAATCAATTCAAAAATTTAAGTGTAATATTGAAATCATGGATTTACTACAAATACATATAAAAGAGTTAAAAGTGGGTAACCATATAGTTAACTTAGGCAAGGTACTGGAAATTGAGCCTTCGGAATATAGTTATTCAATCGTCATTGAGCGGCTGAACCAAAAACAGGTATTCAAATTTGACAGCAACGAAATGCTGTACATTAATAAAAATTAGAAGGTAGAGGAATAATAACTTTGTAATTCGGAAGAATAAACTAGTTTTGCTATTGAGAGCGTTAATTAGATAAGGGGAATAATCTGTAATGGATTGTTCCCCTGTCATATACTGGCATTCAAAATATAAAATAAAGGGGGGCGAATCGTTTGCCGGGGGGCTTATAAAGGGTGAATGCTAGAACATGTTTTCACTGATCCCCCCTTTATTTCTCAATTATTGTTTGGCTTTTCCGTCAACTAAATTTTGAATAAATTCCACAACCTGATTTTTAAAATCAGTCTTGTTTTTATAAACTAAGTCCCAGATAGGATCGAATTGTTTATAGTAAATTAGATGTAGCTTATTTGCTTCTTCTCTATCAATTTCCACTTTAATATTAATCTCATAAAACTTGGTGGGGGCACCCACCCATACACGGCCATTGTAACTAATATAATGAGGCTTTGAAAGTCCCGTTAGTAACCCTCCTGTGTATGAGCTTCCCCCATGATTAAAAAACGATATGTAGGCGCTTTGTATGGCTGATGCTTTTTCTAAAGAATCAACTTTTATATTAATGCGGGGTGAATTATCACCAGACAATTTTATTGTTAAAATTGGTTTTAATGTAGTTTTCATAATTAACTATTAGAGTTATTGCCCCAATTAGCCCAATCCATCGGGTTAATGCCTTTTTTAATTAACTTATCTTTTTGGATAATTTTAAAATCCTTCGGGTTATGGTCGTTAGCTTTTAAATCCATATCGGTGTAATACTTGATGCTTTCCTTATCAAGGCCTTTATATTCCCATGCATCGATTATTTTGCCCGTAGCATTACTAACCGCAAAATGGGTGTATTTCTTGTTTACTTTGAAAGTCCTCATAACGTTTTCTCCTTTGTTTCGTTACTTAAATATACGAAAAAGATTAATTATATATACTTTTTAGTATAGTTACTTTTCAACAAAAGAATGCGCTCCGGATTTTTTTCCCCCACCCTTTAAAAAGGGTTTATTAATGGTTATTTTGGTGAAATCGTCTACAAATTGCTTGACCTGGTTCAAGCTACAGCTGGTCACCGGTATAAAATTCATCTACAAATTAGTTCTGCAGTAAAGCCGGATCCGCACTGGCCGGGAAAAATTCTAATTGATATTGTCTACAATTGGATTTATGCGTGAGTAGCATGGAGGGAAATTTTGAAAAATTTGTCCATCAGGACGGAAGCGAAGCGAACCCCAAAAAGTGAAACGATGGTACGACCCTAAAGGGGGCACGCCAAAATAATTTACTTGTTTTTCTTAGAGGCCTTGTTTCTGCTAGAATAAAATTGATCATAAAATTCTTGGACGTGTGGTGGGATAACCTCTGGTTCCTGGGGAATAATTTCTTTAGGCTTAGCGGCAATTAAGTCTTTAACGTATCTGACAATCTGATCATCTTTAGTGGCTGATTTAAGATGTTTTTGCAAGTTAGCATCCCATTCTTTTAATGCCTCTTCTGGTGTACCTCCACAACCCATTATACCTTGTTGTGGATCAGCTCCAAGTATACAACAGTAGGAATCACCTTCCTTAAACATTGTTGGCTGCAATAGTTCGGCTGAACCTGTTAGATTAAATTGAACTAACTTATTTTTAGGTATTTTCATTTTATCCATATTATTGGCCTCCCATTAATACATACAAATCCATACCATTATTGTTAGTAAATTGCAGTAAATATTTTCTGTGATTTTGGCTTAATGATAGGCAGCTAATTTAGCTGCCTATCTAGTTACAACCTAGAAACCAATCTTACGATTTACTTCCTCCTGAACGGATTTCGGTAATAGGTTTATAAGTCCTTTTACAATTTCACTTAATCTATCCCAATTTTTGCTTTCAATTGCAAAACGTCCAGCATCAACTAAAGATTTGGCCTGTATCTGATCATTCATTCTATGAATATCAGCACTGAAATTATCAAAAGCAACCAATAGAAATGAAGGCGTGCGCCAAAGAATATTCCATCGTATTGACTCAAGTATGGAGGTAAACTCTTGAATTTTTATAGGGTTATTGGAACTGAAAAATATAGATTCCTGGGCCACAATGTCATTAAAATATTTCCTTTCATGATCGTTTCCACTTTCGTTTAACAGTTCACTGCATGTTTCTTTAATTTCAAGGTATTCAGCTTTAGCAGAATTTACCCTCTTATCCATCGTTGCGTTACCAATCTGTAGGGCAAGCTTTCTCTTTTTATCTTCCAGCTGGTATTTTTTATCGGTAACGTCGTCGTCTGTTAAATTTTGTGCACTTTCAGAAACCAAATCCATTTCTTTTTTAATTGCAGCAAGTTCCTTTGCAGCTTCGTAATTTTCAGTCTCTGTTGCGTGCTCTAGTTCTTCGTCCAGCTTTTCAGAAAGAAGGTCTATATCTGACTTCAAATTATCGACTTGGGTATGGCGGTCTTTGGTACTAAATGCTTGTTTAAATTCTTGATCTGCCATAGCCAAGAATGCAGTGCATTGTAATTCCCTAGACTCGGACATCTGGATTGTTATTTCAACATCTGAACCTTTGTATACATCTCGAGTAATATTAGTACCTTTTATGATAATAGTGCCAATCGGCTTATTTGCTTGTGGTAGGGCTAAATGTGAGCCTTCTAAAACATTTACTGTTATTACTTCATCTGAGGATCCTTTAATAATAGTTTTATTTAATTGACGAGTGATTGTCCTCTTTAAAGGAAGAATAGAGTTTTTTTGAAAAACAAGCAGCAATTTCGTCTCTCCAGGATGATCCTCATCGTCGACTTCTAGGCTAATATCTTCTGGTAGTGGCTGGCCACTGATACCAAAGCCGCTATTTATCCCAATTGATTCAAATCCAGTGTCTACAAAATTATTCTGGCTATCATATATTTTTAACGCAAAGAAGTTATACGCATTTTCCAACAATGGCAAATCTTCATTTATTCTTTCATTTAGCGGCTTTAAGCCTGAGTCAAACCCGCCATCTTCACGGGTAATTCGATAGAATAGACCTTCTTTATTTCCAGTGATTTTAGCTGAAAAAAGTTCTTCCTTCTCTTTAGAGGTCTTTTGGTAAGATGCTTTAATTGTAATTGGCGAATTGAGAACTGGTTTGGGTTCTTCACTACTATCTTTTTCTTTAGATGAAGCATAATAAGCTGCGCCAACTGCAACTGCCGTGGTAGGATCAATTTCACAATTGATCGGGATTTGCAAAAGTTCTTCTACTCTTTGTCGCACATAAGGAATATAAGTAGAGCCACCAACCATTAACGTGAATTGTAGATCATTACTTTTAAGACTGTTTCTGGTAAGAATTTTCTTTACCATGTCCACGGTCTTGTCTACATATTCTTTGATAAGTTCGTTAAATTCTGACCTGGTAATAATTACTTCTATATCTACTTCATTATCATCGTCATCTTCAAATCCTGTAACCTCGATTTCAGCCGAAGATTTAGCTGACAATAAGATTTTAGCTTGTTCTGCGGCATGTAGTAAACTGTAATATTTCCCATTTAATTTCCCGGAACCACTTTGCAATGACTCCAGTAAATTTTCGAATGAATACTTACTTTCTAAGAAGGGAACGATCATTTTTTCAACGATAAGACTGTCAATGTCCGCACCCCCTAAAAAGTTGTCGCCTTCATGATCCAAGACTTTCATTTCACCATCTTTAATCTTTATAAGTGCGACATCAAAAGTACCACCACCAAAATCATAGACCAGCCACTGCCCATCTTGCATTTCTTTTTCCTTTTTCATATTGGCATATGCCAGGCTTGCGGCAATCGGCTCCTGCAACAAAATCACTTGCTTAAATCCAGCCTGAATACCTGCCTCTTTTGTAGCTAAAGACTGTGTCGTGTCGAATGATGCAGGAATGGTGATCACAGCGGCATCAATTTTATCACCTGGGGGGATAAAGGTTTTAAGTTCTTTGAGGACAATGGCAGATAAATCAATGGGTGTTTTAGACTCATTAATTGCCTTTATTTTAAAGCTCTCTGTTGTTCCCATCCGCCTTTTGAATACACCCACAACACTTTTAGGATCTTTTTCGTAATATGTCTTTGCCTGTGTCCCTACGAATATTTTATCTTTTTTAAAACCTACAACTGAGGGTAGAGTATTTCGTCCAAAGTCGGTAGGATTATTAAAGACCTGTACCTCACCTTTAGTAAATTTTGCTATGGCTGAGTTGGTAGTTCCAAGGTCAATGCCGTAATTAATCATTTTCTCCATTTGTAATTGATTTTAAATTTTGGCTTCCTCTACAACCACAACACCTTTTTGAACTAGTATTTTTACGCCTCCATCACGGCAATAAATGATGGGTTTAATAACTTCGGTTATTTTAAGGTTCTCTGTTCCTGTACCTGCGATATTAGCTTCACAATCTGTTCTTGTCTCGTTATAATTTTCTCCAATGGGGTTTACATAAGCTAAGCCTATTCCGTTACCCAATGGGGTTGGAAATTCATTATCAAAGATTTCCTTTAAACGGTTGACATTTCTTTGGATTGAACTTGGTTCTGGCATTAGCGCGATTTTCTTTTCTACCTCAAATACTTGATTGAGTATATCCAGATAAAATTTCGATATTTTAAAGTTTTCTTGCATTTTAATGAGTTTAAGCACTTGGTTTATTAAAAGTCCATCCTGTTTTTAGCAATGCGTTTATAGGGGGAAATTGAGATATTGAATCTAACGTTTTTATTTGTTTACCCTTTACAGATTGATCTGATTGATTGTTCCCGATTACCAATCCAGCAATTAAGCCTATAATTGCTCCTATTATAAAATGTTCATCAACAACATATCCCAACAGTGCACCAGCGATTCCAACCCCTATTACATAAAGAATCACAGTATTACTTCCAGTAGTATGTATTTCTGAACAGGAGCTGCATCTAGGTATGGTTACATCTTTATATGAAAATTGAACTCTTTTTGGAAAAGTAGTACGATAGGTTTCCAGGTAAATAGTTTTTTTATAAGCCGCACTTTCGACAGGTGAATTTGTATCACAAAAAAAGCAGATTAACTCATGCCTATGTTTTTGGTAAAGAACCTGAAGTTCCTGTTTTGCTTTGGTGATATTCTGATCTGTATCAGCGGTTGTTTTAAGCTTGGCAGCAAGGTCAATTACATCTAATGCAGATTTTATGTCACTAAAGTTGTTCCAAATATCAACCGAAATGCTCCTAAGTATTAGGGCTGCTTGGTCTCTAATTTCTATTACCGCTGAAGGTGTACTGTTTAATTCGTTTAAAATTGATTTATCTATTTGTCCTATTGCGTAACCAGGTTTAATTGCCTTTGTAGCCAGTTTATCCTTCAGGTCTAAAAGATTGGTAATAAAAGGGGCATACTTTAGTATTATAGGAGCATATTTTTCCTTTTCTAAACGTTCGTTATTAAGGTCATATATAGTTTTATAATCTTCTTGTATTTTTTGCCCTGTCAAACCGTCAACACCCAGTTCTAATGCATGCGAAATTGTACTTAAAGCCAAGTCTGGTAGCGAAAAATGATTGTATATCTGCACAGAAAGGTTTCGCATCGATTGGGCGGTTTGATTTTTCAATAATTGAAAATGATCGGGTAAAGAATTAAAAACATCCTTTCTCCACCCGGCTTTAAAACTTTCCGCTTTCTGTTGTATAGTCTGACTAGTTTCCTTTGTCTTTCCCTCCCTAATATTTTTGGTTATTTCATCTACCCACCCAATTTGTTTTTTAATATGATTTTCCAGCCCTTTATATGCAACATTTCTATCCGCTAGTGTAAACAGTTCAGGAATTTGAAATGCCTTTCTCAAACGTTCAATATTATTGTGTTTATATGATGTTGTTATAAATTTATCAAAAGAGATGGCATAGTAGGGGCTAATGAACTGGATAAAGCTTTGAAGTTGATAAATGCTTTCTTGCCTGAAAAAGGTTACAAATTCAATATCGCCATTTTTAAGAAAGCCGTTTAAATCTTCGTGATTAGCTATAAAATAATAAAACTCGAGATTTTCAGGATTTTCTAACCGATCAACAACTCTTTCAATGTCGGACTTTGTATATTCGTAATCGCCATAATTATAATGGCCACTATCCGACAATTCTATATCAGCTAAAACTCTCTTTTTTGCCTTTTTTATAATTGTACCGTCTATAGAACTTAGTTCGGTATCAATTATGTTAAGTACTTCAATTGGATTTATAAAATTCATCAACCGTTAAATTTAACAATGGAAATTGTCAAAAGAGCCATATTTCAATTGCATTTTAGAATGCGTTAAAAATAGGTATTTTATTGAATTAAATTATATCCTACGGTTAGTTAGAGTCACGATGAATAAAGAACTAATTTTAATAATCACTAGGTATCTGCTATTCAATTATTAACTGATTTACATCAATTTATCTACAGAGAAGTCTGCATTGAATAGGCTTAGACCGGGAATCGGTATAATTATCATCTACGAATTTAATCTCCAGTGGAGCCGGTTCAGTGGTGAGCCAGGCAATTCAATATTAAAATGATCTACAATTTGAAATCAATTCCTGCCAAACGTTTATATTCTTCGTGTTCATCCCCCATAAGGGATGTCACAAATTCATCCATTCCAATATCATTTTTTTCATTGACATACCTTGTAAAAGATAATACCCCCTTACATTTTTCAAATCCTGTCTCTGCCATATCTTTACGGATATTTTCTGGCAGACCTTCTAACCATTCCTTATAGTCTTCAATAGTTGGGTTTGAATTACGGCCACGTTGATGATAAAGATAAGCCGCATTGCCAAAGCAAAATTGTAATTCATGAAAATGCCTTTTTTCTGGTGGAAGACTTGCAATTAATTCTTCCTGGTTGCTGTTACATTCGGGATCTGGGTGTTTTACTTTTATCATTTATATATTCTTAAATGGTCATCGTTGCCATAAATTACCAACTTACATTATTTTGAAATTTCATTTATTCTGTCTGGATGGTTGACAATATCCACTTCCTCAATAACGAATGATTCCGGTTGCCCTTGTTGGTACAATCCAATTAATTGAGGATTGCTTACATATTTGTCTACCGTTAAATATGGGCTCCACATACGTAGATCAGTATCAAGAAATGTGTAGAGCTCTTTGGTAAAAACTAACAGATGCGAGTAATCAAATTCAATCCCATATTCCTCGTGAATGCCCTTGCGTAAAACTAGATCCTGAAATGGTTCAAAAAAACCTTTTATGGAGCCGATTTGAAAGTCAAGCTCGTATCTGGTGTTGTCATTTTCGCCAGCGTCTCCCTGACTATACATCATAAACCCCGTTTTTACGTCCCGATCTAATCCAGTAAATCGCAGGGAAATTACGACAGCGTAAGCAGAATCATAGTATGCGTATTGTATTTCTATTTTTCTGTATTCAATTTTTCTCGAAGTTGATTGTGTTTCGCTATAAAGGCTATGTGCAATTCTATCTAAGTTAGACGAGTTAATGAAAAAATCGACTAGTCTAATCAGCTCTTGGTTAGTTAGGTCAAAAATGTTCCTGCTGTGATATTTTATTTGTTCCATAATAATTGATCAAATTCTTCTTTAGATATTTCGATACCACCAAAGGGCATTGTTTGCCAAACACCTGTTTTAAATAAGGTTATTTCAATTGCTCCTTCCTGTAAAGATATTACTTTCCAATAATTATATTCAAGATCCAATTTCATAATAAGAGTTTATCTACAAACGTTGGGATCTGCAAGATCAATCCTGAGTGTTTAAAGCGTGAATTTATCTACAAATTAGGGTGGCCAGCTGATTGATATCGCCATGACCAGGTGCAAAACAATCTACAAAATCGGATTCGATTTGTTGTTTGCATGATTGATCACTCCTGATTGTAAATCAGGGCCAATTTTTCGCATTAGCGAAAAACGAGTTTTAGCAATTCGCTAAAACTTCGTTCTTATAATTTTAAAGATTATTCCATCTTATAATTGTTCCCAGATGTTTGCTTTGCATCTGAAAGGGTCACGTATTCCCCAATGTAATCAAATCCGAAGGGGTCTAATAATTTATACTTTGCACGCCCGTATTTTGAAATTGTAAAGGGTTTGTCTTCTGTTTTAGCCCATAGCACCATATCAAACGGTATTTCAATTTTCTTTTTCCTATTCATAACTTTGGATTTTAAGGGTTACATTTCTATTAGCTTGTTCAGCGGTCTTGTTAATTTCCTCAACCAGCCCCAAAAGATGCCCTTTAGATTCCTGTTGTTTTACTTCCAAATCAAAGTGTCTGCTTATTGAATTTTTCAGGCTTAGAATGGTGTGATCCCGTTCTTTTATAATCTGCCTTAAATGAGCTGTTAACTCTCTTTCTTCTTTGAGTTTAGTCTCTAGTTTTGTATACCCGAATATGGCTTTTTTGGCTGCTCCTGTAGCCGTTTTTTCATCAAAGCGTACTTGTAACACTTTCATTTCCTTACTATCTTCAGGGCTTAGGTTCCTTATATATAGCTCTTTTACCTCTTTAACATCTGATTCTGACATGATACAAAATTTATAGTGATTAAATAAAATCCGGTAGACGGATTGAATAAAGTAATTGTTAAGCAACCGCCCTGTTTGTTTCCGTTTCCGCTTCTTCCTCAATGGTATTGCCTATTATATAATTTGCGGCCTTTCCTGCCTTGGTTGCAGCAGAAAAAATCAGGCTTTTATCGTTTTTTAAGACCTTTAACCATGCTTTAATATATGCGGCTGATGTTTCAATTGTACTAGCCATTAAGCCCGTTTTAGCACATATAAATGCTGCGCCCAACTCTGCTGTTAGCTCCTCTTTTGAATATTCATCACGATCATTAACTTCACCGGAAAAACGGTCTAATCTATTTTTATGCCCTGTACTGTGTATCAATTCATGGAACAGGGTTTTATAATACAGTTCTGAATTTATAAAAGAATCAAAATCTGGCATCTGTACATAATCGCTGATTTGGCTATAATAAGCCTGATTTCCCCCATGATTTATTTTTGGTGCGTGGGGCATATCCGTTACGATATGTTGACATTCCGCAATAATGTCGTTAGGCCGTTTTTCATCTTGGGTTAAATCAAATTCTATCCCGTCTATCTGGTCAATATTAAACACTGTCCAGATGAAAGGAACAAAACGTTTGCGAAATGTCGCTTCATCGTCTCCTTTTTCATCTTTAACAATACCTTTAAATACATTGTCAATTTTCCAAAAAACGATCGGATATCCTTTTTCCCCTTTGCGCACGTTTGCCCCCAGCTGATTAGCTTGTTTATAAGTCATAAAAAACGGTGCTGTATAGTTTTTACTTATAGTTACCATATTGAGGTAAAAAGCGTTAAACCCCTCATAATTGCGGTGTGTTGCCGCATTCTGGGGCATACCAAACGAAGTCCACGGCTTACGCCATGCTACAGTTCCAGTTTCTAATAATGCAATTATTTCGTTTGTTACGGCCTCGGCTAAATCATTGAATTTTTCGTTCGCTTTCATAATTAGAAGGATTAATTGTGTTCCTTTGTTTCGTTATATAAATATACGAAAAAGATTAGTTATATATACTTTTTAGTATAGTTACTTTTCAACACTCGAAAGTCTTTCGGATTTTTTTTCCCCCTCCTTTAAACCTGTAGGCATTTTGCCGGATCGTCTACAAATACCTTAGCCTGGAAAAGGCTGCAGCTGGTCACCGGTATAAAATTTATCTACAAATTAGTTCTGCAGTAAAGCTGGATCCGCACTGGCCGGGAAAAATTCTAATTGATATTATCTACAATTGAATTTTTTGCGTGAGTAGCGTGGAGGGAAATTTTGAAAAAAATTTGTCGATAGGACGGGAGCGCAGCGCACCCCAAAAAGTGAAACGGTGGTACGACCCTAAAGGGTCACGCCCGAATTAATATATATTTAATAGCTGAAAAACTCGAAGGCCTTTTAGTGCTCCACGTAGGTAAGCATATAGTTATATCAATCTGTAAATGGAGGGCGATTGTATAGGCTTTTTATCTCTTCGTCAAGCAACTTTTGAAAAGCATACATGAACAGGGACATAAAAACCGACCCTAAAACAATAGTTAATATTAGATGCATTACGGTTATATTGGGATTAGGTTCGATATTAACCCCAGGCATCAAAAGTATTTGAGGGTTCATCATTATAATGTCGGGAGGTATAATATTTAGTTTATCCATATTGTTTAAACGGTCTAACAAACTTAAATTATTATCTGTATTAAATCGTTCATTTGAGTTGTATAATTTGGAGGCAAATTATCGGATTTTAGTTTCCAATCTCGACCATAACCTTGACTGCCCAGCCTTACAACATCATGCCCAAAACGGCCATTGATCAGATCCAGCGCATTCATAACTTTTGACTGCTTTTCTCTATCTACTATATCGAAGAAATTTGCCTGAACTTGGTTTTCTGGTATAATGTCCATTACCATTATACCAGCCTTTTTATAATGATATCCTTTTTTAAAAATTTCTGAAAATGCCTCCTGTGCTTTGCTTACGATTTCAAAAGTATTATTTGTTGGCACATCAAATACAATAAGTTTACTTGCATTGTATTGCGGGAGATCCATACGGAATGGATGGGTTTGTATAAAAACCTTCATTGTTTTGCAACAACTGTGCTGTGCCCTTAATTTTCTGGCACAAACGGCACCATAGTTAGCGATTGCCTCTGAAATAGGTTCACAGGCAGTCATTAGTTTGCCAAAACTGCGGCTAGTACACATCCCTTTTTTCCCTGGGGGTATTTGTTCCAAGGGAATGCAGGATTTTCCCTGCAATTCATGCCACATTCTTAATCCAGTGATGTTCATGTTTTTTTTTATCCATTCAGGATTTAATTTTAAAAACTGGCTTGCAGTTCTGATCCCCATTCCATGCAATAATGCAGCGTATCTGCCTCCAATACCCCAAACATCTTCTATTGGAAAGTCTTTAAGCCCAACGGCAATTTCATCCTTACTTAATAGAGACTTCACCCCTTGGCAATCAGGATCCGATTTCGATAATTTGTTAGCTACCTTAGAAAGCGTCTTGGTGTGAGCCAATCCCATGCTTACAGGTATTCCGGTATTTTTTATAGTCACGGCCACAATATGCTTTGCATATTCTACGATATCATAATATTCGTAGCCTTTGAATTGTAAGAAAGCCTCATCAATTGAATATCGTTCTATTTCAGGGGTAAAACACCCCAAAGTGTGAAATACACGCAGGGAAATATCTTCAAACAGGGAATAATTTGAGCTAAAAACGTTGATCTTATTTTGCTTTACAATGTCTTTTATAGTGAAGATGGGTACGCCTCTTTTTACTCCGTCAATTTTTTTTGCTTCTTTAGTTAGAGAAACAATGGCACCGTCATTATTACTCAATACAACAACGGGCTTGCCTTTTAATTCTGGTTTAAAAACCTGAACAACGCTACAATAGTAACTTATACAATCTACCAATCCGAAAATCATAATGCCTGGTTAATTATATAGGTAACACGACCCCAAATTATTCCTTCGTTTGATTCATCAATGATGATAGGCTCAAAATCTGGATTGAAAGCCATTAGGAGGATTTTATTTCTTTCAATTTTGATCTGCTTTAAAGTAAAACCGTCATCAACAAATGCGACCACAATATTACCATCCTGCACCTTTAGCGATTTATCAATTATCGCTAGTGAGTTATCAAAAATACCGATGTCCTTCATGGAGTGCCCTTTGATCCGGCCAATGAATGTAGAGGACGGGTTTTTAATCAAAGTATCATTTAGGTTGATGGCCAGCTCCATGTAATCTGCCCCAGGAGAGGGGAATCCTGCTGTTAGACCGTTTGCAAAAAAAGGGATTAACCGTTGATCCGCTGCGTCATATCTGGTAATTTGTACGGTGTGCTCCATAATGTATTTTTAAAACAACAATATTACTAATATTTTTAGCAACACAGAGAACACAATAGAAGTTTTAAAAGTTGTAATTTTATTGGAGAATTAATTTGGTAGCCATATATGGGTACTTCAAAATTGTACTTTATGGATAGTCTTATCAACATTAAACATTTTCGCCCCCTTTCTGATTTTAAAAAGTTAGATCTTAATGTTAAAGGGCTATATGCTCTTAGGGTCAAAAATCTGTCTGTTTTACCCTCTTTATTTAAAACGGAACTTATCTCGATGGAGACCACCTTAATCTATATTGGTAAAGGTGAACGTACAATATACAAAAGGTTAATAGAAGAATGCTATGGAATAGGAAATGGTACGTTTTTTAGAGGAATTGGTGCCTTACTAAATTACAAACCTATGCAGGGATCACTTATCGACAAAAAGAACATAAATAATTACCGATTTATGCCAAGTGATAGAGACAAAATAATAGAATGGATGGATTTAAATTTAGATATTAACTTTGTCCAACTAGATGATAAGATTGAGGAGATTGAAAAAAAACTTATAAAGGAATATTGCCCAATTTTAAATTCTACACATAACCCTAATAAATCTAAAACACTGGCCACGCTTCGTAAAGCGTGTAGAGACTATGCCTTACTAAAATGACAAAAGAAATGGAAAATCTTTATAATGTAGATGACCCGGTTATTATAAGTGGCTCCTTTACTGGATATGGAGACTTAAAAGGCAGGGTTTTGGAAGTTAACTTTATGGAGCTGGCTAATGAATATTATTATAATATACTTACAGACATTCAGAAATTTTATTGCCAAGAAAAGTTCATAAAAATGGTAGGATAATGAACCGTGTTACGCCTTATTCAGTACTTTTAGCGTAGGTAGTTGAAAATAGCTACTTTTGATGCATGACCTCTAAAGAAATTGAAGCTAATCTCGAAAAACTTGTAGCTAATCTTAATAATGAAGAATTTATTTTTGATTTACTTTTGGCCTACGGAATTTCGAAAACATCTGTTAACAGGTTAAAGAAAGGAGACTTCAATTTTTCTAAAATTTCAGGTGAGGTTTTATATAAGAACAAATTATTTTTTTCTTATGCTGCGCATGATTTACATTTGAAAGTTGACGAATTTTCTGCAAATGAGCGGTTGCTTAAACAAAATCCAAGATTTGTAATTGTTACAGATTATAAGACTTTGGTCGCTAAAGATTTAAAAACAAAGGTAAATAGGGATTTTCCACTCCACGATCTGCCAAAATACTTTGATTTTTTTCTCCCACTAACTGGTGCAGAGGTATACAAATCACCTAATGATGTTAAAGCGGATAGGGATGCCGCCTATAAGATGGCCCAGCTCTATGATATTCTAGTTCAAGATAATCCAGATTTTAAAGAAAGTAGCCATAAATTAAACATCTTTCTTTCCAGACTACTGTTCTGCTTTTTTGCAGAGGATACCGGTATTTTTGAGGAAGCGAGCATATTTACAGAGACTTTAGCTCGACACACAAATTTAGATGGTAAAGATGTTGCTGAGTTTTTGAATTCCTTCTTCAAACGGCTAAACACTGAAGATGGTTCGTTTCCCGATTATTTACAAAATCATTTTCCATATGTAAATGGCGGACTATTTAGAGATAATATAAAGTCTCCAATATTCTCATCAAAATCAAGAACATTATTATTAAGCTGTGGCGATCTAGACTGGAGCGAGATTAATCCTGATATTTTTGGGTCAATGATACAAGCGGTAGCAGATCCCGAAGAGCGTAGCGACTTAGGAATGCATTATACCTCTGTTCCAAACATTAAAAGACTAATTGAACCTCTGTTTTTAGATGCACTTATAGAAGAATTTGATAGACAGTATGATAACCAAAATGGACTAAATAAACTATTAGCCCGATTGGGGCAAATTAAATTTTTTGATCCAGCCTGTGGAAGCGGGAATTTTTTAATTATAACCTATAAAGAGATTAGGCTTTTAGAGATTCAAATAATTAAGAGAATTATAGAGCTAAGCGCACAAAATGGTTTAACAATTCCACTACAATTTACTATTATTAAACTATCTCAATTTTACGGCATAGAGATTAAAGACTTTGCACACGAAATGGCCATACTTTCACTTTGGCTGGCAGAGCACCAGATGAATAAGGTTTTTGACGACAGATTAGAAGGTTTTGGACAGAGTAAACCTATATTACCTTTAAAAGAGGCGGGTAACATTACTTGCGCAAACGCAACAACGACTAGTTGGGAAAAGGTTTGCCCTCATAATCCCAATGACGAAATTTACATTTTGGGTAACCCGCCTTATTTGGGAAGTAATTTACATTCCGATGAACAGCGAGAAGAAATGCAAAATATTTTTAAAAGTGAAGCGTTAGATCGTCTAGATTATATCGGTACATGGTTTATATTAGGGGCTAGTTATATAGAAAATAGTAAAGCAAAACTTGCCTTTGTAACCACTAACTCTATCACGCAAGGTGTACAAGTTCCGGTTTTATGGGGCAGGATATTTCAGAAAGATGTTTTCATTAATTTCGCAGTTAGATCATTCAAATGGAAAAATAACGCAAAAAACAACGCTGGTGTTTCTGTTGCTATAATTGGTTTGTCGTATGAAAAAGGTGTAAAAATTAGCTTATATGATGATGACAAAGTAGAGGCCGTAAAAAGCATAAGTCCCTATCTAATTAAAAATAGTACTACAATTGTATTACCTGAATCTAATCCAAAAAAAGGCTATCCATCATTAGTCATGGGAAATAAACCAGCTGATGACGGAAATTTGATTTTGAGTGAAGAAGAAAGGAAAGCACTTATCTCGGAATACCCAAACAGTTTGAAATTTATAAAAAGATTTAGTAGTGCTGATGATTTATTAAACGGTAAAACTAGATACTGCTTGTGGATTAGTACAAATTCAGAAAAAGAGGCAAAAAATATTCCATTTATTAAGCAACGTACTGATAAGCTAAGGATATTCCGACAAAAAAGCAAAGCAAAATCTACTAAAGATTATGCAACGAATGATTATTTATTTAGACAAATAAGTTATAAAAATACGGATGGTATTGTAATCCCTCGTGTCTCATCTGAACGCAGAGATTATATACCATTAGTTTATGTCGGTAGTGATATTATTGTATCAGACGCTACTAATATAATTTATGATGCTAAACCCTGGTTATTCGGCATTCTTCATTCAAAAATACACATGGTTTGGGTAGATGCAGTTGGCGGTAAACTCAAAACAGATTATAGATATTCAGCGAAATTGTGTTATAATACGTTTCCTTTTCCTGAAATTAGTCTAAAGCAAAAAGAAAATATAACCCAATATGTTTTTGATATTTTGGATGAACGAGCAAAATATCCCGAAAAAACACTGGCCTGGATGTATAATTCTGACACTATGCCTAATGGTTTAAAATTAGCACATCAAGCACTAGATGAGGCTATTGAAAAGATTTATCGTTTGGCGTCTTTTATATCTGATGCGGAGCGACTAAACCATTTATTTAAACTTTATGAGGAATTGGTGAAAAAAGATACATTATTTGCAAAAGTTAAACCTGTTAAAAAAATAAAAAGTAAGTGAGCGAACGAACCATAAATCCTACACCTTATTCAAAGCCTATTAATTTAGTGCAAGTAAAATATGCTCAAACTGGCCAAAGCAAGCTAACAAACGAACTTGGCATGAGAGAAATGCAAGCTAATGCTTATGAGGCAAGAACTGCACGATATCTTTTATTAAAAGCACCACCTGCCTCTGGGAAGTCGAGAGCATTAATGTTTATTGCATTGGATAAGCTTAAAAATCAAGGCATACAAAAGGTTATTGTTGCTGTTCCTGAACGTTCAATAGGAAGTTCATTTAGTCCAACACAACTAACAAAATATGGTTTCTTTGACGATTGGGAATTGAATCCGAAATACAATCTATGTACTGTTGGTAATGACGGTAGTAAAGTAAAAGCCTTTTTGTCTTTTCTAGAAAGTGATGAAAAGATACTAATTTGTACACACGCAACACTTCGTTTCGCTTTCGAGGGAATAACAGATACAGCACTCAATGATTGTTTGTTGGCAATAGATGAATTTCATCATGTTTCCGCAGATGGTCAAAACCGTTTAGGAGATGTGTTACGTAAAGTAATGGAAAAATCAACTGCTCATATAGTTGCTATGACGGGTTCATACTTTAGAGGTGACAGTATACCTGTTCTTACCCATGATGACGAAATCAAATTCACAAAGGTAACATATAATTACTACCAGCAATTGAACGGTTACGAATACTTAAAGTCCCTGGGTATTGGCTATCACTTCTATCAAGGAAGGTATTATAAAAAACAAGATGATAGTGGGCTATCTGCGCTTGAAGAAATACTTGATGAAAATCTAAAAACCATTATCCATATTCCAAGTGTTAATTCCGCAGAATCTTCCAAAGAAAAACTTGAAGAAGTTAGTCATATAATTGATTGTATTGGAGAATTGGAATACCAAGACGATGAAACAGGAATTCTTTACGTCAAAAGTAAGCGAAGTGGGCGGATTTTGAAGATTGCGGATTTGGTAAATGACAATCAAAAAGAACGTGACAAAGCTGTCGCTTATTTAAGAGGGGTTAGCTCCGCTGATGATATTGACATCATTATTGCTTTAGGTATGGCAAAGGAGGGCTTTGATTGGCCCTTTTGCCAACATGCACTAACGATTGGGTATCGTGGTTCGTTAACAGAAATAATTCAGATCATTGGTAGAGCAACTAGGGATAGTAATAATAAAACGCATGCACAGTTTACCAATCTAATTGCACAACCAGATGCTGTTGATGATGATGTAAAGCTGTCAGTTAATAATATGTTAAAGGCCATTACAGCATCATTGCTAATGGAGCAAGTTTTAGCGCCAAACTTTAATTTTAAGCCAAGGCATGATAGCGATATTGAGGATACAGACAATGAGGATGATGGAAGAACTATTAAAGTTAGGGGTTTCAAATTGCCAACCTCCCAGAGAGCAAAGGACATTATAGAAAGTGACTTAAATGACTTAAAAGCAAGAATACTACAAGATGACACAATGCTTAAAGCTATGCCTGGTAATGTGGAACCAGAAGTGATTAATACAATCATAATCCCTAAGATAATAAGAGAAATATATCCGGATTTAAGCGCAGACGATGTTGAGGCGGTTAGGCAGTATGTCGTTGTGGATTCGGTTATCAAAAACAGTACAATTGAAGAGCAGGGGAGTAAAAAATTTATTAGAATGGCCGGAAGTTTTGTAGATATTGATGATATCCATATTGATTTAATCGACACAATCAATCCGTTCCAAAAAGCATTCGAAATTTTATCAAAATCAGTAACTACATCTGTTCTAAAAGCCATTCAGGATACAATAAACCTATCAAAAATAGAGATGACACAGGAGGAAGCTATTTTGTTATGGGATAAGATTAAAGAATGGGTTTCTAAAACTGGAGAACAACCAAATATTCAGTCATTCGATCAGAAAGAGCAACGAATGGCACAAGCTTTAGTATTTTTAAGAGAGGAAAAAAGAAAGCGAGAACATAATGGCTAAAACCCTTGACGATATATTTGATGATGATGATTTTGGATTACTAAATCCAAAAGAAAAGTCTGCTAACCTTAAAACTGATGAGGACAGACTTATAGACTCTTTTGAGGAAATTAATACATTCTACGAGAAAAATAATAGTGAACCATCTACGGCGAGCATGCCAGAATACAATTTGTCCGCTAGGTTGAAAGGGTTTAGAAGCAATGACAGCAAAAAGAAAATACTAAAACCTTTTGACCGCTTCAATTTACTTGGGGAAGTTGAAACGATCAAAAAGACCCTTGACGATATACTTGCGGAGGATGATTTAGGATTGTTAAATCCAGAGGGAGACTTATCAATTTTTGATTTTAAACATACGCCTAAAATTGATAAAAGGGCTGATACAGATTTTGTTGCTCAAAGAACCGCGATTCCAAATAAAGATTTTGAGAACTATGAAGCTATGTTTAAGCTTGTACATGACGATTTAAAAAAAGGCAAGAGAAAATTGTTACCCGCTGAAAATGTTTACAAAAATATTCAGGTCGAACACTTTTATATATTGGATGGAATGTTACTATATCTAGAATCAGCATTATTAAATGAAGAAGAGATAGGGGGACGCAAAAGATTAGATGGTCGTACAGTAACAATTTTTGAAAATGCCACCATGTCTAATATGCTTTATCGTTCATTAGGAAAGCTAATACAAAAGAATGGTATGGTGATCACCGATACAGATGAAAACATACAGTATCAATTAAATAAGAATACTGGCTTATTAGAGGAAAGGGATCTACAAAGTGGATGGATTTATGTCTTAAAATCAAAGTCCAAAAGACCTGAAATAGCTAATGTAAATAACCTTTTTAAAATTGGCTTTTCTACCACTACAGTGACAGAAAGAATAAAAAATGCATCGAAACAGTCTACTTATTTATATAGTGATGTAGAAGTAATTGCGACTTACTCTTGTTACAATTTAAGTGTTCAAAGTTTTGAAAAGCTAATTCATCGTTTTTTTGCAGAAAGCTGTCTAAATATTGATATTTACGATGCTGATCAGCGTAGATTGGTTCCTCGAGAATGGTTTGTTGTACCTTTGAAAATTATTGATGAGGCTATACATCTCTTAATAAATGGAACAATAGTAAATTATAAGTATGATAATATTAATCAGACGATTGCCATTAAATAGTGTTCAACATGATATCATAGGGACAAAATTGTCGAATGGATGGACTTAAATTTAGAACTAAATTTTATCGAATTAAACAATAAATTGAAGCGACCGAAAAGAGCTGATAAACGCATACTGCCCCTTATTAAATACGATCATAAATCCTAATAAATCTAAAATACATGCAGAGAATATGCCTTGTTTAAATAACGACGATACATTTAAGGCCAAGATATCTTTCCGTCTTTTGCTATGCTCCCTTTTGCCATTAACATATATTCAAACTCTTCATTATTGATTTTGTTTATAAACCAACGTTCAACCTCAACACATTTTAAGTTTGAAGGATTTGGAATCGCTATGTTAAAGCCACCAAACTTGTCTGATATTGCTGCATAACCAATGCCATCAATTTCCTGCAATGAATAGCAAATTGCAGCAATTACATTGGTAATATTGTAAAGTCCTGGATTAGGAGACTGCTTAAATTTTTCCCTGAAGTAATCTATCAACAGCATTGCAGACAATCTTTGCGGATCGGGCCAGCCTTTTACATATTCTTTCGGCATACTATGCGCAAAAATAAGATCTTTAAAATCCGGATCAGATCCATCGATTAAATTAGCCACTCTCAAATCTGTATTGCTTTCCCAACAACCTATTGTTACTATGTGATGACCAATTCTTTCGCTTTGGAGTATTTCCATAGTAGCAGTTTTTTTATTATTTGTTCCATAAAAAACTGAAATATTATTAGGATTAGCCCGTCCTTGAGAAATGTTGCTGTTTTTTGCTCCAATCTGACTAATTGATGTAGCTATTTTAAAATCATCTGTATTCAGCCTGGCCCTGCAAATTCGCCCACCTAAAACAACGCCAGTTATTGGAAAGCCGTCCCCATTTTCAATCGCAAGATTTTTTTCAAAGCTTCTAAAAAGGTCATAAAAATCAAGTTCCAGACTTTCTTTGTCAAGCAGATTTAATGCGATTTCTACACTTTTGGGGTTTGACAAGTATTTACCGAAATTAATTTCTTCCATAGAATGCATATAGGATACTCAATTGATAAAGATAAATATAGGGGAGGAATAAGATGATCATTTAGTAAGGAAAATCTTAAATTTGATTTTTACCCTTAATTTAAAATAATGACCAAGTTTACCTTTGAAAATCCAAAGCAGCTATCTTTAAGTTCAATTGAACAAAGATTGAAAATTGCATTTAGATCCGTATTATTCCAATATACCAATTCTCCAACCTCATTATATGATAGTGAAGATGCGGTTATTTCATCCAATGGTTCAGTGATAACAGCCACCATTAGTGAAACACAACCTGAAATAAAGGAAATAGAAGAGTTTCTTACTGAAATACTTGCCCCTAACTACCAAAGATTGTTATTAGAATTTGCTGACAGGTTTAAAGCTATAGATGGTGCATCCGTTGTAGAAACACCACCGTCAAGTGTAAGCATTCATATTAATAATAAACCTGCAGCAGGCTTAAGATTATGGTTAAACTCCTCTAAGCAACCGCATGAAATAGAAATCATACCCTTTAAAACAGATGAAGGTACTCTATTAAGCCAATGGGTGATGGATAATCAAAAAGATATTCTTAAAACAAAGATTTATGTTGCTGGAGATTTGGTAAGAATGGTGACACTTCTATAGTTAATGCGAAAAGGTTTAATAGCGTATTTCGCAAAAAGGCATATATTTTATGGCGAAAAAATTCCAGAAATAGGGGTGATTCAAACTCTAGTTAACATAAGAATAATTATATAACAACAAGATTCATTTTTTTCGCAAAAAAAAGAGTGTCAAATGACACCCTTATAAGGTAAGCTATTACAAATTAAATTGCCGCTTTCTTATTGATATGTTTTAAATATTTTTTTGCAGCTTCGATTTTTTCAGGAAACAGCACCACGCCTTTAAGCTGTGATAAGACCAAAGCCAATAAGGCAGATTCCGGCACTTTTACCAGATTATCTGTTTTTATGTCTTTTGTTTTCATACTTCAAAGTTAATGATTTTTTTTTGAAACAAACACAGTATCATACTTTTTACCTTTTTCAAATTGTTCAACCGTATCTTCATTTCCACCAAGAAAGTTATAATCAATAGCTAATTCATCATAATTAGTATTCACATACTGTGTATAAACATTGATTCTTCTATTTTGGTTTTTGCATTGGTTCATATTACATTTCTTCTTGCATTGTGGCCTACACCGTTTTATGAACTCTTCTCCACTATCACTTCCTCTAACCATAAGAGAATGATCGGGATACTCTTCAAAGAACTGAGGAACCGTATTTAGTACAGTATTGAGAACATCATAAACATCTCCATTATCTGTATTTGCATGATCATTAACCCTACCTGTAAGTGGATCGAAGTCTCCAAAACCTAAGTTGAACGTTTTAACGTCATTGCGTAAGCCTACATAATCGTAGTCGATTATTTTAATAACGTCATTTGTACCTTTACTAATAAATGCAAACCTGACTTTTAATCTTGATTTGTCCTTTGTGACGTGATAACCTGGTTTTGCCATTAAATTTCAATAAATGGCGAATATAGCACTTTGTTAGATATTTCGATTTTACATAACAATGTATTCAAATGGTAAAAAAGTAAGTGTTCTTTATCATAAGATATTATTGCGGCATTATACCTTGGTAGGTAGAAATAATTGCAGTATACAAGATATACTCTCGTGATGCTTCTTTTATATTCAGAATATTTGTATGAATATAAACGTATTTCAATGCATCAAAAACCACTTCCTCTATAGCCTTTGTCCCGATTGATTCAGGTTCAAGTGGTAAATCCATAGGCTCATTGAAAAGCAATTCATAGCCAATTAGTAAATCAAGTAAACTTTCGGGCTTGATATGAGCATGAAGGTGTGCAAATAATCGGATTAGATTTTTATGCAGAATTAAAAAGTCACTTAACTGTATCTTTTTGATTTCGGCTCTACTTATTTTTTCTGGTTGTATTCGATCAGGCCCAAGCAATTTTTCTGAAATTGTGCTTGAACAAGCTAAAAGCTTTTTATAAAGTTGTTGCCTTTCAGAAATGTCTATATTATTTATTCCATCAAATATATCAGCAACTGCCTTGTTATTGTTTTTGATCCAATGAGCATACGTTCCAGATGCTATATCAATTAGTTTTTTTATCATATTATAGTTTGGAAAGATTTATAAGGCTATTTAGTAATGTAGTAAGGAACAGCGTCAAGTTCTCTAATAAAACTGTACGGTACATACCCACGTGTCCCTGATGCTACTTGTTCTATTAAGATCATATCTGTGGGTACTTTTGGTTCAGTTGTTTCAACTACGGTAAACCCTTCCTCTACAGCCATTCGATATTTATTATCAGAAGCCTGGCAACTATAAATCTCGAAAGCAAGATCACTTTTATTTTCATCAGTATAGGCGTACTGCGTGGTCAACGGCTCTGTTCCTGATTGGTTTTTGGTTAGTGTAATTCCAACGTTTTTACCCGCATATGCTTTTTTAAGGGAGTCCAAAACAATAAATTTTCCGGTTTTTTTTTCACTACTCGAACATGACATGAAAGTGATGGTGATTATTATAAGAATAAAGGAACCAAATTTGAAGGATTTCATAATTTATAATAGAGGTTTGTGCGGTAAATATCTACATTTTCAGCGAGCTGAAGAGAGCTGCAGAAAATATGCAGAGCCAAATGATCTACAATTGTATTAAATTGTAAATCATTGTGTCCACATCTAAAAGTACTTATATTCTAACGAGCTGTGCGATTAATGAAAAATCTGACGCATCAACATACAATTTCACACCTGATGGGTATTCTAAAGTAATCTCTTTGGATTTTGCCTGTGGTGCTGTTATCTCTAAATTTGTTATAATTTCTGAATTAATCTCTGTAAATTGATACTTTGAGTATGGACGTGGGTGGTAGTCGATTAGCCAGGCCAAAAGTTCTATATTTTTCTGATCCGTATTAAGGCCTTTTTTGAGAAAGTTATTTAACGGCTTAAATTTATCAGGATCAAATCTTTTAATGAATGTTTCGGAAATTTCTTCATTTTCTGATCGTCCCAGGAACGATTTTAGTATACGGTGATCCGATTTGTCTATTTTTCGTTTTAACAAGATTAGGCATTCGTTACGGAGTTTTGCAGGAGTAGGGTATGTAAGGTTTAAAGAAAGCTCACCGGAAGCTTTTTTTTTTCGTAAGATTGCCGTATTGCGGCTCTGTATTGTTCAATCATTTTGTAGAATTTTGGATATAAATCTACTGCATTTTAAAGCAAATTACGGGAACCCGTAATTTCTAATAGTTGTTAATTCTTAACTTTCCGGCATGATAGATCAACATATGCAACCTGAAAGACAATCCATTTCCGAAATGGTACTAAAAATTTATGTGTCATGGTTTTTACGCCAAGATCTGACTTCCGATGAAATGATTCGAGTTTTCGGTTTAATAGAAGATAACGATGACGGAAGTACTAGGATCCACCGTCTTATTGAAGAAAAATGCACCATCCAATTAAGCCAGGATCAGATTGAAGAAGCTATTGGCTTGTTAAGCGATTATCCTGAGCAAATTTCCAAAAAGAGCAAACTTGGTAAAAGACACCTTACAGAAAAGGTAATTGGGTTAGATAATGCAGGGTTTTTAAATCCAACCCTGACTGCGGATCAAATGATTTGTGTGTTTGATTTGATAGAACACAACCCAAATGGAAATGCCAGGATCCTCCGTCTTATAGAAGAAGAATGCACCAAAGTATTAACAGATCAGGAAATGAAGGAAGCAACACAGCTACTTGAAGACTAATATAATTCATCTACATTTTGCTGTTCCAGGAACAAGCTGCAGAAAATCTGCTGCTCAATTTAATCTACAATATACCATTTTAAACTACCTGTAGCGTTATTGCTTTTTATTTGATCAAATAAAATCACAGCGACATAGTTTGGCGTTCTAATATTCTATTTTTGGAACAAATAAAAAATATGGCGATTTCAGACGTACAACAAAAAGGCAGCTGGTACTACATTATTGATAGTAGTGGAAAAAAAACAGCGACTATAGTTTCTTCATTAGGCGAACTAAAAGGAATTGGAATTGATTTTATAGTACTTGAAAAAGGCAGCTGGTATTACACTTACGATGAAAATGGTAAAAAAATAGGCACTCTTGTCAATTCATCTGGTGAATTTAAAAATGCAGCAGGAAATACTTTTAATTTGAAAAAAGGTAGTTGGATCTATACGTTTGATAAATTTTGTAAAAAGACCGGGACAAGAGTTGCTTAAATAAACTTTTATAAAAATGGAAGCATCAACAACAATTAAAGGAATGTTAGCGGGTAACAAGATTTTTGTACCAACATACCAAAGAGCCTATTCCTGGGACACTGAATTTGACAAAGCAAATTCACCTAAACAAACTAATGTATTTTTATCTGATTTAGAGGATTACAATAAGAGCTTAACAAAATCACCTTACTATTTTGGCCACTTTCTGTTTGAACAGAAGCCAGACAATAGATTTGGCATCATAGATGGCCAGCAGCGTATGACAACAATTGTCATATTTCTTTCTGCATTATTTAGTCGATTAAAACAGTTAAGGCATTTAAATGAAGCAGAGACGGAAATTTTTGAGGATATTATAAGACGTAATTCAACTTACCGTTTTGAAACGGTAGATTATGATGATCGGCTATTTAAAGGTTATGTAATAGATCAAACGAAAAAGGATAAAACGGGCCTCAAAACAGAATCCGCTAAAAGGATTGTAAAAGCCTTTGATCTTTTCACCTCTCATTTAGAAAATAAGGAAGAAGCTTATTTATTGAAGATGTTGGAAACAATACAAACGGCTTCCTGCACCACACACCCTGTAAAAAGCGAATCGGAAGGGATTCAGATGTTCATTTTCCAAAATAACAGAGGTAAAAAACCATCTAATTTGGAGATCATTAAAGCTCAATTTATGTTTAACGTTCACCTTTACGGTGGAGAAGAACAGGAAAATTTGATCAAAGAGATTAAAGACCATTTCGAAGAAATTTATAAATCTATATCTTCGATTGAATATAGGATAAATGAAGATGATGTATTAGTTTATACTTTACGGGTGCACTTTAACTCTCTCTGGGAAACGAATGCTATCGATAAAATTAACAAATGCCTGGCCGAAACAAATCCAATCCCATTTATTAAGTCATTCACTCACTCACTGGCCGTAAGTTTTGAATATTTAACAACATTCTTCGGAAAAGATGAGAGGGAAAACTTAGAAATTCATTCTCTGGTTACACTTGGGGGTATTGGAATAGCTATGCCATTTATTATTAAAGCATATAAATTTGGTTTACAAACAAACCAGATAAATCAACTCTGCACTAGATTAGAATCTATGGTTTTACGCCATAGATTAATAGGAACAAGAGCCGATATTACGGCAAGATTGAATGATATCTATCAAAAATTTACCGTGGAAAACCCTGGTCTGCAACCCATAATTGACAGGATTGAATGGATGAAAAACATTGCCCCGGAAAATTGGTGGTGGGCACATTGGAATAACAAAGAGCTTGAACGTACATTAAGGGGAGCTGTTAATCATTCTACTGCAAAATATTTGTTGTGGAAATACGAAAATCATTTGGAGGGCAAAGGTAAAAATGGTTATGCACCAACTCGATATGATAAAATTGTTAGTCCAGAATTGGAACATATTGCTCCGCAGACTGAAAATCCAGAGGCGGGTTATGATACGTATGATGATGAGTTTAAGCATCAGTACATTAACTGTCTGGGAAATTATTTATTGTTATCCAAATCACATAACTGTTCAGTGGGTAATAAACCATTTGAAGAAAAGAAAAACAGTTACAACCATTTAGCTCAACAAAGGGAAATACAGGATATGACTAAAGATACACCGATTTGGGGCAAAGACTTAATTAATAAGCGTAAAGGCAACATTATAGATTACATACTTAGTACTTTCTAATGTCAAAAAGGGGTTATATATCTAGGTATCTCTTAATTCTGAAAAAGTTAAAAGCCATGCCTTATTGTTCGTCTGAAGGGTTACAAAGTTATATTGATAATCAAATGGATTTTTTACAAATGCGGGATGATACACTGCATATTGGATTATCAAAGCGAACTTTACAAAGAGATATTAGGGAGATCAGGAATATTTTTGGAATTGCAATTGAATATTCTAAGTCAAATAATGGTTATTATATCAGCCAAAATGAGACAGAGAATATGAATTTCCAGCGTATGATTGAGGCGTTCGATCTATTCAACTCCTTAAATTTTGCGCAGGATCTTACCCCACATTTATATTTGGAAAAACGCAGACCACAGGGTACGGAACACCTTTATGGTCTGCTCCATGCTATCAAAAACCAGTTTTTAATAAAATTTTCTTACCAGAAATTTTGGGAAGAAAATGTAAGCCACAGGACTGTAGAACCCTATGCACTTAAAGAATTTAGAAGCAGGTGGTATATTTTAGCGAAGGATCATAAAGATGGAAACATCAAAAGTTTTGCCCTTGACAGATTGTTTGATCTGGAAATAACCAATACTAATTACCGCTATCCCAAAGATTATAACGCAGAGGAAGCATATCGTTATTGCTTTGGCATCATAAGCCCGAATGGAGAAAGGCCACAGGAAATTATTATATCATTCAACCCGTTCCAGGGAAAATATATCAAAACATTACCCCTACATTCTTCGCAAGAAATACTTGTAGATAATGAAGCTGAATTTAGGATAGGTTTGAAAATATGTATTACCCACGACTTTTTAATGGAACTACTTTCCTTTGGGCCGAACATGAAAGTATTGAAACCGCCATCTTTGATCAACCAGGTCAAGTTATCCTATCAAAATTCATTCGATCAATATAAATAGATAATTATATAATAATGGAAGACTATAAAACAAGTGAAATTGTTGACATGAAAAACCCGGATGCCGTTAAATATGCCGCTGATCAGGAGGGATTGAGCGTATCTCGTTACAGAACATGTGCAGAAAGTGCGGGAACCTATCACCGACAGGCCATTGCAAAATGGATACGGCAGCACTATGACTATCAAAAAAACCAAATCGGTAAATAAAAGAATCGATAATTTTCATAGGGATTTCAAAAGAAAAGTATTAAAATCAAGTAGGTATCCTTTATCCCACACTATAATTGCCGAACAAAGCTTAAGAAAAATCTTTTTGTAGTGAATCTATATGCGTCAAAAAAGGATGATTTTGAAAAAAAAACCCTTTATGGGTATTTGCGGGATATATAATTAAACAAATTTAAGCCGAATATTACACCAATTATTATAAACTAATGTCCGAAGCCGAATTTAAAAAACTTTTTGCCCATGCTATTTATTTTTACTCCTGAACCATGTGTATATCCTATGCCACAAGCAAGTAATAAGGGAATCTCCTCAAAAGTCATACCTCTCATTCCTGTAAATTCTGGTGAAACATTTCCCCAATCTTTTAAATATATTAGACCTCTCAACTGAATTGCATCTAGTATAGATGATAGGTGCTGAAAATCAGAGTATGTTATTTT
>Ga0247730_1000151_pt1 | contig 66910 bp, 102 predicted proteins | sample UWRJL073202C2_FD_180959 | JGI IMG/M metagenome (GOLD analysis project Ga0247730, IMG submission 180959) | Plant litter microbial communities from Arlington Agricultural Research Station in Wisconsin, United States - UWRJ-L073-202C-2 | ecosystem: Environmental > Terrestrial > Plant litter >...
GCCGACACCTAACAGTGTTGTTGGCACAATAAGTACTGTGCAACTCATGATCAAGCCCCCACTGAAGGCGTCTCTTCTACGACGTAGCCTTACAGGGTACTTGCTTGGGCCGCCCCTCGAACCGGACATGCTTTATCTGGCATGCTCTGCTTACTGATATACTTTCACGAAAATGTGCCATTTGCGGAAGACGGATCGCCGGCTGCTGATATCATGTTCATGACAATGTGCTGCGAGACGCCTTTCTGCAATACCTGGAAATCAGCTCGCCGATACTGTGACCGTATAAAGAGATGGCCTGGCATATCAGCACTCTGCACAACCACCCCCATCCCAGTCCTTATGCTTTCTATCAATAATCTGGCTGTGCTTTCTGTCGTCTTTGCCTTGTTAAACAAACAATCCTGTGCTCTTGAAGGTGTGTCATTTTGGATCGTACTTTTATCTCTCGGGTTGGAATGAACCAATTTTTTTTATCTTATCCAGAGCGCGATGACTCTTCAGAGGAGCCCAACGCGTATGAACGTGTCTTCAAGGATTTCGAGCCATCTACCGCTGCCGCCCTCGTTGGCGGTATTGCATACTTCATGATCGCTATCCTACACTCCTGGTTTATGGTGCGCAATAGGTCTTGGTGGTCTTGGTGTCTTCCTGTCGGGGCCATAGGTATGCTCACGAACATGATACCTAAATTACGCTCACGTCTGACCAACACCAAACATCAGGAAGCGGACTGGGACTTGTCTTACGGGCAGCTTTTATCGTGCAGAAGCCAGATGACATTGCATTATATGCTACGAGTACTGCCTTGATTCTCGTCATGCCGGCCCTGTTCCTCGCTTTTAACTACATGACTTATGTGCGGTTGATCATGCATAATATCGGGGCTAAGCATACATTACTGAAGCCGAACATTGCTGCCAAAGTATTCGTAGGAGTTGATCTCTTCTCGTTTATAGTACAGGTCAGCTGTATTTTGTTGCTTTTCCGCCGTTATACCACCACTAACTTGAAAGCTGGGGTTAGGTTGCATCGTCCCCTCTCATGACAGAAGAGGTATGTTGAGTCTCTTTGTCTCTGAGCTATCGAGGACTCAGAACTGACGCTGATGTAGGAAACAAAACACATCGGTCAAATTATCTTTCAAGTGGGCGTGGTTGTCCAATCCATCTCATACTATGCTTTTTGCTGTTGCATGGCTTGGACACATTACAGCGTGAAGACGAAGCACATCGGTGTTACTGGCCGTGAGTCTTGGTGGGTTATTACCTGGTGTTTGTATGCCTCCTCTCTCTTTATTATCGTGAGTTCATCTCTCGAGAAAATGGTTTTATGGCTGAGTGGCTGGTTGCTCATATTCTTCTCTTTCTTTTTCACTATGGCAGATCCGTTCGATATACAGGATGATAGAAGTCTTTACTCCTAAAGGTACTGGCGTGCATGTCAACGAAGGTATGTTGCAGCTTAGACGCAATCATATTACTTACTTACTTACTCATTCATCATCTCTGTGCCAAATTATAGGCTATCTCTACGGCTTCGACATCGTTCCATTGATACTATGCACCATTCCCTACCTCTGGCGTTGGCCTGCTAAATACATGGGACAGGATAGGATTAATTATGAAGTGACATCGACTCTGGAGTCCGTCAATTCTACTTATAAGATGGTTGCTACGCGTGTTTCTCCTAATTCTGCGGTATGAGGCTGCTTAGAATCTAGAGGACAAATGGCATACCAGTCACTTGGAGCGGACTTTAACTTTGACTAGTAGATTTGATATACAGCTAGTGAGATTCTATATTTACTATGTACACAATCTTTATATGCGTTGTACGCTTGATAGATCAGACGTGCAAAGAAAGGAAAGGTCGAATGCGCCGGATGGGCACCAATTCTGCATACTAGCGTCACACGATCTATGGTTATGTCATTTATTCTCACGCCGCATTCGCGACGCATAGCAGTGGCACGATCGACTGCTCTTCGAACTCCCTTCTCAGCCTCGCGAAACTATACAATGCTATTTTTCCTCGCTAGCAAGGCTTAAACATTCCCTCTCGTTTCATTGGCCTTCAGTATCATAATCCGGATATTGGATGATTGATTATGAGGGAGACGTTGATCGCAGCTGTACGGAGTAGTGTACACTGCCACCCTGGTACAGCATCCCTTCTTGAGACTTCCACCATCGCAAAGCTGTATTGCAAGACTTCCTTTCATGTCTGACAACGATGAACCGGGGAGTTCCCATAAGAGAAAACGAGTAGAGAGGGCTTGCGATGCCTGTCGAAAGCGGAAAGGTGCGGCACCATCAAGCCATAATGTATCCCAAATATCCTGACTATTTTGATACAGTGAAGTGTACGTCCCGTCTATCATAATTTTCGCCTTTCTCACTTCTGTGATTAGGTCGGGAGGATCAACAGAATCCTGGTCGATGCGTTGGCTGTATACTCCACGAATTGAGGTGTACATTCACCGAGCCTTCATCTGTGCGTTCTTCATTGCGACAGTCACTGTCTAACACCACAATCCTGTCTCATTTATCTGACTTAGAGGAGAGTTCCACCTAAGGGGTGAGTCCTGCAGCTCAAGACTACGGCAAAGACCTGACCGTCAATCAGTTACGTGCGAGGCTTAGAAGAGAAAGTCAGAAGTCTGGAGAGCAGGGTCAACACACTTGAGCAATTCCTTCAGCACGTAAGTCTTTCAAACGCCATGTTTCAACGTGGCCTAACACAATCTTGTTCATACCAGCGCTTCCCTGGCCAGGACGTATCAACTGAAATCCGAAACTTCGAAATGTCGTTGTCAGGATCTAATATCTACGAAGACTCCCCATTCACCTCAAACCAAGTCTCAAGGCCTATCGTAGATGCAGGCATATCAGATAGCTCCGAGGATCAATACGACACTGCATTGGAGAAGATGAGCGAGCTACACGTCGACATTCATCAACTCGAGTCTCGATTGCCCAGCACGCAAGTACGGTATCTGGGTAAGAGCAGCACAGCGATGCTTACTATCCAAGCTATGGAGCTGAAAAGATTATCTTATTTGCGAAATGGCACTGGTGTTCCGCCAACGTTCGGCCGCAGGTTTCGACCAGAAGTATGGGCGCGCAACTATACGCAGTGGAACGTTGGCGAGAGCTGGCATAGAGGTACCCTCATGTTTCCTCCAGACGATATCATGACGCGCTTAGTGGACGCCTACTTCGAAGAAATGAACATCTATTTCCCCGTTCTACACCGTCAGACATTTGACCGGCTACTCACTATTGAGAAGCTTCATCTAAGAGACGAAGCGTTCGCGGTTACAGTTCTCCTTGTGTGTGCGATTGGAGCTCGACGCCTCGAGACTGCATTAGGTGATGAGGAAGGAGCTTTTCGAGGCTGGATATGGTTCAATCAAGCTCGAGACTATCGAGTTGGGTATATGGCATTGCCGACGTTACACGATCTCCAATCCCGTGCAGTATGTCCTTTGACGCCAACTTGTCCTGAGCGTTCTTACTTACGCCTATTTTCCTTATAGCTGAGCGCGATCTTCTTAAATATTTCGTCCCACTCCCACTCGAGTTGGAATGCACTTGGTGAAGGCATTCGGCTTGCGCAAGACATTGGTGCGCACAGAAAACGAAAGGGACTAACTGCCATATCACATGATACCGAGTCCGAGTCTTACAAAAGGATTATGTGGTGCGTTACACTCTTCCGTATAAACACACAGGCTAACATCAATCTGAATTGTAGGGTTTTAGTCAGTTTGGAGCGTCTGGTAGGCGCATCTCTTGGTCGCCCATGTTCGTTACAAGAGGAAGAGTACGTGCGCCCTGGTCATGAAGCTTATTCTTTGTGTTTTGATGTGCTTAATGGGCTCTACACACAGTCTGGACATTGATCGCCCTGTGGAATGCGACGACGAGTGGTTAGATTTGCACTTTTCAGCTACCAGAGTCATATTTAAGACCCATTCTAGGCAGGACCATCCTGACCACCGGCTAGCATGGAAGCAACCAGCTGGATCACCCTCGGTTCTTGAATTCTTTAATGCCTTTATCGGCTTAACAGATCTTTTACTACTATGTTCACAGCGTATTGTCAGTGCTTCCTCTCAAATTTGGTTTTGTTGAACTGACAATGTATTTAGTATCAGGCAAAGAGATACAGTAAAACCAATGTGTCTGACCAGAGACGTGAGGAAGCTGTATCCGAGCTAGATTCTTTGATGAACAAGTGGCTCGATACAGTCCCTCTGCATTGTAAGTTCATACCATCCGCCTATGGAGCCACTGTCTCATGTCTTTCATAGTGCGCTGGGTACCCGAACGTTCAGCGTTTCAGAACGAAACATTCTTCGGGCAATCTGCATTTCTACACTCGCACTATCACTACCTACAAGTGCTAATCCACCGATCTTTTATTCCCTACCCACTCGAACACGGTGCTGTTTCATCTGCGGCTACATCGACAACCGCACGGTCTCTGTCCCCATTTCCTTCACTTAGCATTTGCGCGAGTGCAGCAAGGAGGGCTAGTCAGATCTTGGACTCATATGCTCGCGGGGCTTCAAAAGCCGGGCAAGTACCCCCAATGACAGAGGTGGGCTTAGATATCTCCACAGATCCAGGAGTTGCATTTAACGTTCCCCAGCACATTCTATTTTCTGTTGGAGTTGTGCTCTTGTTCCCTAGATGGATCGAACAGAATGATCGAGACCTAGCTTACGTGCAACAGAATCTGGAAACTCTAAGCGTTCTTGAAAAGCGGTGGAATCTAGGTGGAAGGTTCTGGTGCGTTCTTCTACTCTTTCCGAGGGGTTTGTCTGATTGTCTTTGTGGGTAGGGATGTTCTGCACGACCTAGCATCGACGGGAGACGATATAGATAGTGCCGCGTCTACTCAGGCTGAAAATGCAGAAGGCGGATTGTCAGGTTCATTGTTCCCATTACAGCACCATCAACATCAAGTCTTCAGCTCAGAGCCGCTGGACCTTTCTACAGGAATTCCATCCCATTCCGATGATAACTTTGAGCCTCCGGATGACTTCTACAACTCCTTTGACCAACAGGTAATGCTATCGAACATGACAACATTGAGCAATGACGCGGGGTTCCCAACTTTGGGCGTGCGAGAGCCTGACTTCTTTGCCGAACCGCTTCTGGGAGTCAATGGCCTAGGCTTGTGGGATATGCATGATGGTAATTCCTCGTAAGTCAGAATGTCTATTTCATATTCGTGGGCTCAAGGTTTCTGATGAACTCGAGCGCAGACCAGGTGATTGGGTTTTCGATAGCCCCTACCTCAACCATGACTTCCAACGCAATGGTTCTCATGGCGCTCCCTGAAGGGTACATGTAAATTCTATCATTTGACCATGAAATCGTGCTTTAATTTCATTGCACACTGAGCATCATACCCTGGAGAACGACAGTCGCAGTCATGCAATTTGGTCGGTAGTTGAATGTCACATCAATGTCACATCAATGTCACATGTTTGCTTAAGACTCCCATCGTTCAAATTGACCAATGTCGAAGATAGTTAATAGCTGATATTGTGCTCTGGCGCTCAATTTTCTTACCCTTCAGGCTGGGAAATGCTCGTATTTTGCCTGTTTGCCTGGACGACTAAACGAACTACGAGTCCAAATAGAACGTGATCTGGGATTTAACTCAAGCTTTGTTCTGGCTTTCCTATATAAGACTCGCCGCTCTTTTCTCGCTCTTCGCACCCCAATTCCTTCTCTCCTCCGTCATCTCAGAGAAAATGTCCGCAGCCGCTGAAGCCCGTGAGTGTCAATGTCGTTTTGCTCACGCGTCGTGGTAGGCTGACAACTTGCTCATGACTAGTAGAGGCAGATATTGAATCCCTCAGCCTTCCTTTTGGCGAGTTCGTTATCTCAGGAGGTACGTGCCTATCTTTTGATTTTTCCTATGCTTGCGTAATGACAGATGTGGCGGTCTCAGGCCTTCCTATCGGCTACAATCCACTATCTCCAAATCCCGACAGAGTCATAGACGATGCTTTGCCCAACGCGTCTTCCAAGGCTACTAGCCTGCATGTTCTCGCGACCAATCTTCCCCCCTTGAATGCCTCCAACTCCTTGGACAATACCAGTCTTTGCTTTTTAGCTCCACACGTCAAAAATCTCGCCACCTCTGCAAAAGGCTTTCCACGTCGTCTTAACAATCCCGACACACCGTCTTACAGAATTGGAGAGTCTCCAGGAAAGGGCCTAGGCCTGTTTGCCACACGCAAGATTGAAGCGGGCGAGATGATATGTGACGAGAGACCGCTCCTTGTCACCCCTAGAGACCTAGGAAGGGTGGTCACCGTGCCTCGAGCTGTGCAAACAGGGGTCTCCGAAGCTACGAAGCACCAAGTCTACCGTATCGAGTTTGAAAAAGTGCTCCACCGCTTTGTCTCCGATCCCACGAGGATGTCGGAAAGTAACAGGAACGCACTTCTGGAGCTTTGCAACATTCATTCGTCCAACGGCGATGGATCTGGTCCTATTTTGGGTGTCATCCGAACAAATTGTTTCAAAATGAGCGAACCTATTCGAGATCAAGGTGCGTTGGGCTACCCTTTTCTCGTTCTGCACTCATCTGACTGGTGTCCAGGAACTTCTGACGCTTCAAACGATCAGCTGGGGATCTACACTGGCGTCTGGAAGACCTTATCTCGTATGAACCATAGGTGCATCTTATCCTTAATTTTCAATACGCAGTGAACCCTGGCTTATCGTGTCCTCAACAGCTGTTCGCCAAACACTAGGTCCAACTGGTCCTCTGCTTCCTTCTCTACGAAAACCCGGGCTTCGCGAACCATTGAAGAAGGCGAAGAGATCACTGTTGCGTATACAAACATCGAAGACACCTATGAAGAGAGAGCCAAAGCACTTTCCTTGTACAAGATGGTCTGTACATGCTCTGCATGCTGTGATCCTGTAGGGTCCGATAGGAGACGACTGGAGATTAGGCGTCCAATCATGTTGCTTGCAGAGGACCTTGCATATGAACAAATTCGCAAGGTAGAGCTCATGGAACACGAGGGCCTACAGTCTGTTGACACCTATGGGACAACGTTGGCCTTTGCAACCGCATTTTTTATGCTCGCTGGCGATCGAGAAAAGGTTAAGAAATATGGAACGAAAACTTATCTGGCACACTGTGTGAAAGGAAGCGGGAAGAAATTCAAGATGTATAGAGATCTCGATGAGAAAAGTCCCGAGGAATGGCAGCGGATGTGTGAAACTGCTGATAAAGGAGGAGAAGAGACGTACAATGACTTTATGAAAGGGTTCAAGGAGTCGGCAACAGCAGTAGAGACAGGTCCCTTGGAGCCGCTGCTTGATCTAGACTAATGCCCTGTAGCACCTGTTCCAAGCATGCACCCATTTTTTCTCTCAATGACCGTTTCTGATTCCCTTTGAACAAGAATTATGCTCGATCGCTCGGGGTACGAAAATATGAATAGTCACATTGTCAGAAGGACCCATAACAAGACCTCTCCGGTCTTGGTAGAATACCCAGTTACATGAGTAACGCCAACAGTTCTCAAGTTTCGGAGCTTGCTTTCGAAACCCTCTTGGCTCGAGCATCTTTCTGCCTGCGTTGCTTCAAAAGATAATGGCAGCGAGAACAATATCAGTGTGTAGTTGGGGATGAACTAGTTGAGAAAAGTTGAGATGATTGACGTCGTCCTTGAGTGATGCGACCTCTTGTTCTTGTGCGTCTCGGAGCTATTGGCGGGTTAGTAAATACATATATAGGCTTAGCGAAGGGTTATACACTGTCCAGCCAGCGTGCTTCTTCCGCTTTCACACGTATGTTTGGCCGGCAGTCGCTTGAAGTTGATTTGAACTAGAAAGGAAGAACAAGTCGGCACTGGCTCCATAAGACAATGGCAAGTGTATAAAACTCACAACCCAAGTCCAAAACTATTCGCGGAAGACGTTCGAACGTTTTGACCGTTGTGTGAAGTGACCACATGCGCTATGAAGCTCAAGGTAGCCCACCCGGTGCGTGGGCTGATCACGGCCTAGAAGTCGGTAGATGCGTGTGGCTTTGTAGAGACCCAGCAAGTCACTTTTCCTCGTCTCTACCCTGTATATTGTGCGATGAGGATCGTTGCAATAGGAGAGCGTAGTATCACTGAGGGAAGGAGCATTAAATATCAATGAAGAGCTTTGATAGTTCGTGCTTTGGTGGACGAGGGCTTTGTTCCAGACAACAGAACGCTAGACAGGTTTGATAGCAGCAGAGGGGACACGAGGGATGACAAGGGTTTCAGAGTAGATAATCGCCCATCAGGAGACAGGCTCGGAGATTGGTAGAGATCACCGCTCTGGGAGATAATGGGTTGCAGTTGAAGGTTACCAAGACTTCTTCGGCGACGCAACGAAGAGGGTGAGTGGTAAATGCTGTGAGCGGCTCCATCGTCGGACGAACTTGAAAACCGCGGCAAATAATATAATCTTCGCCTATCATTGCCGGCCATTGTTGATAATTCATTGCCCAAGACACCTTATTGCATACTGCCTGTTTAATTTCCAGGCTACCCGCAGAGCTCGGACGTCGGATTTCAAGAGCGAAGAGACACCTGGACCAGCAGACCAGTGAAGATTAATTGGTTGTTAAGACCAGCGCCTATATAAGACAGAGAACTTAAAGAGGAGCCTCTCAATATAATAGAGAGGCGCTGGCCTGAGCGGAACTCGCGCTATTTTCGTTGTTATCTGAGAAGAGCTTGAAATAGAGGTATGCCACGAGTCCAAACTGGTTGTGACATTTCCGTCACGTTGAATTCCCACGCCACATTGGGTCACTGATTGTGTGTCGTGCAATATCTGGATTATCATACGAACGTCTCATTTCCCCCTTACCCACAAAACAGGCAGGAAATTTTCTGGATCACCCTCTATATGATCTCATATCCGGGACGCAATTGTAATACAGCCGGGCCACTGGGTATGGGCGGCAAAACTCAGTCTGTAAAATATTGGATGCTCTCCTATGTAACGTGAAATTCGTGGTCCTCTCGTGGCCCGTTCGGGCTGAGAGTCTATATTCAAAGTCCTGGTGCCTGCTCTTCAGTGTCTTGTGAGCCTTATGTTCCTTGAGTTCTTGCGTTGTGAACCGACATACCTCCTTTTCCGTTTGGAGTCTCTTCTACTCTCTTTGCTGTGATCAAACGCCGTCATCGACTCTTTGCACTCTTTGGGGAGAGAAAATGTGTGGTTCTATGGGCTACGGCCATTGTTCTTGATATTTTTTCTAGGCTACCGCTACTTTGCTTGTGGTCTCATCTATGTATGGCCACGCATTCGTGTTCCGATGATCGCTCAATTGTGGCTATTTCTAGGTGTATAACAAAGTTCTCAGATTGACAACGGACCGTGAGCTATTTTCTATTCCCTATCTTATACTGATGCTAATGACGTGGATTGTTCATAGCAATCCAATACAGCCTCCTTGAGCCCAGAATACTGAAGCAGCGCTACCGACGATTTCCGTTCAGTGCATGCTTGTACTAGATAGCAGTCTAAGAATGAGGCTTGGAATGCGCAGCAGGTTTGGAAGTTCATCTATCGAAACCAACAGTCAAATGTATTGCAGCCACCGGAACCTTTCCGCGATCCGCATGGTGATTTCTTTCCGGACTGCATACTGTGGTTGGAATTCTTTGTATGCCACTGGACTTGACAACGATAGGCAGCTCTATCTAACCTCTCCCAAGCTATTCGGAAAAAGCGACGGGCCGCTCGCCATTTCTCTCTGGTCGTCGCACTGACGCTGAGAGTATATAATGTCCAACAATTTTTGCTTTCGTCTTCAGAATTCACTCTCATCAACATGATTTCTGTGAACTTTCTAGTTTTCTCAGCCTTGGCCCTCACAGGCATCTCTTTTGCTTGCAACGCCTGGAACGAAGGGCTGCCTACTCCCACTGGCACGGTCTCGAGTAGCGCTGTCATCGAGATTGCTGCTGGTGCCACCTTCGATGGTGGTTGGAAGAAGGTATGTAGATAATGTACTTCGAAAGGTCCGTGCTTGTTTAACGCTTCTGGAACAGTACGACCGTGGCTCTGGTGCTTGCAATGACCAGTCTGAAGGAGGTCAGCATTGCTGAGCTCATCCGCGACCGTCACTCAAAGGATTTTGTAGACTGGGAGGATGCTGTCTTTTACCTGCACGAGGGTGCTACTCGTGAGTTCTACCAAATTTCTGGTTCAATTACCGTCTCATTTGACATTCCAGTTCAAAACGTTATCATTGGAAAGAACCAGGCTGAAGGCATTCACTGCACTGGCCGTGAGTACGGATTTCTCCCTTTCGAATGCTTCTGACGTCTTGATTGTTAGATTGTTATCTCAACTATGTCTGGGTTCGTCGTGTTCGCTACACTACGCTCAAATTAGACTTCTAACCACATTTGGTTCAGTTTGAAGATGTCTGTGAAGACGCTATCAGTATTGTAAGCCCTTGGTCAATTCCTCTTTCTATTACAATTTCTGACCTTTCCACCTCTTCCAGAAAAACGACAGTATGTACTCCGCAACTTTAGACTTCGTGTTCGATGCTCAGCCAGCCATTTCTATTACAGAGGCCGGAACTGAGTCTTGGATTGTTGGTGGAGGTGCATACCACGCTGAGGACAAGGTTGTCCAACACAATGGATGCGGAACAGTGAACGTAAGTATCGGATTTTGTCAGTGTAGCAAGCCACCCTCTAATTGTTATTTCAGATCATCAATTTCTACGTTGAGGGTGAGAAGCATGCAGTACTAGTTAAGACTTGAAGCTTACTGACAAATTCTGCGCAGACTACGGAAAACTGTACCGATCCTGCGGCAATGTGCGTATTTTTGAACACGCTTGTTGGTTATACGACTGACTTCCCAAGACAGTGCAGCAGCCAGTGCAAGCGTAACGTTTACATTGAAGGTGTCGAAGCCGTTGACGGTGGAACTCTCGCCGGAATCAACTACAACTATGGAGTAAGCTGCTCTGGCTTTCTTTCCAATAATCTAATTGCTTGATGATTTCGGAATTACTAGGATACCGCCACTATTAAGGATGCTTGCTACGATACCAGTCACCCTTGCACTCTCTACGATGGGAATGATGATGTAAGTCTCTCACTTTGATGTAAATAGTGGATCTCTGATGCTAATATGTTGACAAACAGGGCGACGAGCCCAGTGTCATCGGATACTGCTCTGGTTGAGCGCTAGTGTGTGAGATTTGATAGCTCAGTGGTATGTTTTAGGAAGTAGGGTTATTCGATTATCTGGTGCTGCATTTGACATTTGCGACCTGATGGACTTCTGAACCTACGGATGTTGATACCAAATCTGTGATCAACGTCGCCCGTCGTCAGTCTTTTCTCTTCTTCCTCCCTCTCTGGGACGTCCAACGGTCGCCACTTTCAATCTGAGTGAGCCAATATCTGTTTTTTTTGCTCAGATCAAACATGGGATACGTGACAATGGGAGGCTCCTGCTACTACGATGCCCTGCATTTCGGGTTATATTTCTATTCAAACGAGGCCCCCCTTCCTGCGCGTTTCTAAGAGGCGCCATGCCTGACTGAGTGGAGAGCTACGCTTGGATCGAATCTGAAGGGAATTCAGTCGTGGCTTAAGCTTTTGATGGCCTTTTTCTTTTAAATTCGTCGCTCTTCGCCTTATTCGCTTGCCCTTCTGCTCCTGACCCTCATCTTCTCGGAGACGATGTCCAGCGCGTATCCCAATGCTGCTGAACCTGGTGAATTTGCTTTGCTCTGACACGTTTGCTCGTTGACCTGAGATTCATAGCAGCCAAGTTCGGACGCGTCAGTCTCCCGTTTGGCGAATTCTTGATACCTGGAGGCACGCTCTGCTTACATGAAGCTGAGAACGATTGGCTGACCTATATGCCTAGGAATTCCCGAAGGCTACAATCCAGCAGCCCCAAATCCAACCAGAGCATTCGAAGATACTGCGCCAAATGTCTCCGTCAATGCAGCGGATGACGATCATCTTATTACCACCTTACCCCCACAAGATGGATTAACTGCCTCAGATGACTCTAGTCTCTGCTTCCTCACCGCATATGCAAAGCGTGTCGTCGTCGCGTCCAAAGGATTTCCACGTCCTCTCAACAATCCCAAAATCCCTGTGTTCCGCATTGGCGAGTCTCCAGGAAAAGGCTTCGGCATGTTTGCTACACGGAGAATTGAAGTTGGGGAGATGATATGCGATGAGAGACCACTTCTAGTTATCACTGGCGCTCTCGGCTCACTCGTCAAAGTTCCCTCTGGACCGCACCCAGATAGCCTGCCTGAAGCGCAAATGCGGGCTATATGCCGCTTAGAGCTTGAGAAGATCCTACATTCGTTCGTCTACAACTGTCAATGGATGTCAGAAAGTAACCGAAAGGCGCTCCTGGAGCTTTGCAACATCCACTTGCACGCGCCAGATGGAAGTGGTCCAATTCTAGGTGTTATTCGCACGAATGGCTTTGAGGTTGGCGTTCGGGATAAAGGTGTGATGCTTTCATGTACTAGTGACTGTCGTCTCGAGCTCTAATGATATGATGTGTATTAGGAAAAACTGGAACGGAGCCAGGCGGGTTGGGGATTTATACTGGTATCTGCAAGAATTTATCTCGTATGAACCACAGGTATGCTATTCCAATACGTTCACTGCGAGATGAATCATCTCAGCTATTGCTTTCAGTTGTTCTCCTAACACGTACAGAAACTGGTCCTCGTCTTCCTTCTCCATGAAAGTCCGTGCTGCACGAGTGATCGAAGAGGGAGAGGAGATCACTACGCAGTACATAGAAGTCGAGGCTGATTTCGAGGAGCGATCAAAGCAGTTGCAGAAGCTCTACAAGATGGTCTGCACATGCGCTGCATGCTCCGACCCCGTCAATTCCGACAAGCGCCGTCGTGAGCTCAGAAGTTTTTTCGTCGCTATAAAGCCGGAAGATGTGCTTAATCCTCTCCTCAAGAAGCTGAAGTACATGGAAGAGGAGGGACTGCATGCCGTCGACCGTTACTCTTCCACGTTGGAGCTTATTTTGAACTTTTACATGAATATTGCGGACGAAGAGAACGCGTTGAAGTACGGGAAGATGTTCTATGCGGCGGAATGTGCGAGGGGAAGAGGCAAGCGGAGCGTGAAGTATAATAGCCTGGAGAAGATGAAGGCAGACCAGCTCTGGGACGTGAAGAGATATAAAGACGATGGAAGTCCTAATCCGTTCACTGACATGTTCGCTGGGCTCAAGTGGAACATTATGCCAATGCCGGCTATGTAGCCTTTATTTCAAATGGTATTTGATGCCAATGAATACATATTCGGATTGGTGCTACTGAATGTCGCGTAGTAGCCATGCTGTTTCGCTATGCTGTCGGCCTCAGCTCTCAGCTATAAAACCATTTTCTGGTCCGCTGGTACACTCAGATAGATCAACCGCCGCCGTCTCCTCCTCCTCCTCCGCCGCCGCCACCATCTCCTCCTCCTCCTCCGTCTCCCCCTCCATCATACCCTCCCCCTCCTCCGCTTCCACCTGAGTATCCCTGTCGGTTATGATAGACTGGCAGAGGAGCAGCACCGAAGTCTAAACCACCACTGGAGCTGTCCATTGACTTTCTCGGACCCATATCTGCCCGTCTGCGCTGTTCGAGGTAGAGCACAGTGAGCACAAAGTCATCTCGGAGCTGAAGTGAGACTGATCGTGAGAATTTGAGAACTGGGAAACGGTGTAGGCCAGGTGTCAGTGTAGCGACGTCTGCGTTGCTCGAATCTCGAAGCTTGGAGAGAGAAAGGCGTGTTAGTTTCTCGAATCCAGATAGCATAGATACGATCTATACGTACACGCCATCCGAAATTCTTCTTCCATTTCCATGAATATAGTAAGCCATCTTCGGTAGCATGAAAATGCTTCGACCTGAACAGCAACACATCAAGAAAGGTGTTTCACGAGAGAAAGGTGTAAACGTACGATCTAAGCCCCAAAACAGGTATTGAAGATGGGCGGATATCTTTGCCGTTGGAAGATGTAACCACATCTGAACTGAAGCTACGCAGCTGAATGGTTCCCACAAAAATGCCAGTCTGAAATGACTCAGACCGAGTGACAGTCGTTGTTTTTCGTGACTTGACCTCCTGCGTTTGGACAGTGTATATGAGACGAGACTGGCCGTTTATTTCCGTATCTAGAACAGATGGGCGAGAGAATGACAACGGAGAGTTTCGGTGAGGCATCATTACTTCAGTGACTGGAAGACTATCCACTCGATTTATATCATCTGCCCAGACGAGTTTCACGTTGAAAGATGCCAACAGGACAAAGATACGACAGCAAGATTAATGTTGAAGCGATGCCAGGGATGTATACGATGCAGTCGAGTAGGACAGCTCAATATCTCTTAATGCAGATAGGGCAAGCGACGTGATGAACAGGAGGACGTCGTGCCGCAGAGTCGGATCACGGGATTTGCCGTATTAGTCATCAAAGTTGCAAAATAACGCCAGGAGCCTGGCACTCACCCAAGAGACAACCAATATCATGTAACCTCACTGGACTTCATCGCGCATCGCTATGCTTACATGGGAAGATCTAGGTCCAAACTTTAGGCCTTAGGCGTCAGGGTTGGACTCGGACGCCGTCACCGTCGTCGAGTCACTGTTTACCACATACAGTGACTGGACATCAACGCTGTGTTCGTTCTCATCTATCTTGCTTCTGCATCTAGTTCTCTCTCAGTTCCGAAAACTCAATAAAAGGCTTCTCCGTTAGCCTACTGTCTGTACCTTGCTAGCAACATTCCCCCAGGACTACTATTATGACGAATCCACTGCTTGAACCTCCATTGACCTTCAACAGATCGACGGTTGAAAATGCTACACTGTCTCACGCATATACGCTATTTCCTCCAGTGTATACTGTAGAAACTATGACTGTGAACAACTCGCGAGAAGCAACGACTACGCTTCGTCGTGACGGGACTCATGCTGGAAAGATCCAATGGCGTAGAAGCTCTGACGTGATCACTTCGCATGAGAACAGAAATATTCCACCATCTTCAGCCGGCAGCCTATTCCTTGGATCGCCAGCGTTCCATATTCATCTCTCTTTGACTATTCACCCATTTGATGTTTTATGTTTGACGGGTCTAAGTGGTTTCGAGCTACCGAAAACAGAAAGAGTTGCTTCATTGTCCGCCAAATCCTTCTCCTCCGAGAATCCATCCGCCGATAAAGGAAGTTTAGCAGATCGTTTTCAAACCCGTGCTCTTCGAATAGTCTCTGGAAGACAGCATTGCGTTCCTCAGATGTTTCCGACATCTCTGCTTGCACTAAGGTGACAGCAGTACCACTGTCAGCTACGAGTCCTCACGCAGGTGGCAATGATGCTGCTGTTATGCTGGGAGCCTCAAGAGACTTGTTATTGTGAGGGGCCATAGGTACCCGTTTTTCCCTAAACATCCCAATTGGGTTGCCACCGCGCATTTGGCTGGCAAATATCTGGGAAGATGGGTATTGGACTGAAGGGAAAATTGTACCCGGTTCAACAACAAATCTTGCGGGATCAAAAGTACTTCGATGCTTCCGCCGCAGACAGAAGAAAGCGACCAGCACTATGGCCGCCATCCCAACTACGGCGCCGACCACAATGCCAGCAATCAGTTCACCTGAGATATTTGAATTATCCTCAGGGATGAGTTCCGTGGGTTCAGCAGAGGTATCGACGGTAGGTAAACCTGAAGAAGTGGAACTGGAGCTCGGCCTCGGCGTGAATGTAGAGAAAATCGATGAACTTTGTGGCGCGGAAGAGGAGCTAGGAACTCCTAATCCTGTAGACGTTCCATCTCTACAAATTGCGTGAGCGTGAAGACTCGCTCTCAGGAAATCAATGACAGAGCATACGGGCAGAATGTTACAATGAATCCTTCAGAAAATTTGCATTCAAATGTGAAGTTGTCGCTCCGACCCCCTGCAAATAAAAAGACAGCATAATCAGATCCCAGCGAAATGCAAAAAATATAGCAGCATACGGTGTAGATATACTTGAGGACATTTCTGACCTTGAGACCTGGTGAGTCCACAGCATACCGCCATATTAGTAGGAGTCATGGCTTACGGTAAATCGCGTTAATATGAGTATTGGTGTTGCAGGCAAGTGTTGTCCCGTCATCATCAGAAATGACACCTATCGCATCCCCGGGACCTATATTTAGGGGTGAGGGATTAGCAAGGCTTTCATCAGGTGCATCAAAGAGACCATCAGACATTCTGGGTTGAAATTATGAGCGCAGGAAACAGCGGTGCATGTGGATACCTTTGGTCGAATCTGGCAGAGGTTGTCTTCTGAGTAAACTCTCATTAGAGTACGAAAGCTAGGAGGTTACCTCTATAGGCAGGTTATATCCATCCACCCTGATAAAGCGCGAGATTACCACATATTGTGCAGCAGGATGTATTGGGAAACGTACAGTGAAATATCGTAAAAATCCCCTGTAGAATTAAATGTAAATTCCACAGTGTTTAATGGGTGTACTCCAAGTCCAGTGCAAGCGATCCCGCCTTCGCCTGCATACAGTGTATCAGCTGATGAACGATAGGTGCATGATATCCAGATTGTACAATTCCCGGTTTTGCACTGTCCACTAGCGTCACATTCCTGTCTTCCCCCTGGAAGAGAAATAAGCGTTAATGGGCATTTAGATTGAACAAAACGGGCACGTTGGACGTACAAACTCTGGCAGACAAATTATCCGCCACCTGTTGCTCTTGAGAGAATTGCTGAGCTGCCTCCCAGCCAGTTATCAGACCCGATGAATTGCCGACATCTACGTGGAGAGCAGGCCATATCGTGGAGTTGCAATTGTTAATAACAGTCTAACGTTTCGTCAGCTCTTTTCAGTCTGGTTTTTCGGTTAGAGAACGTGTCCCTACCAGTAACTTTGTAGCCAAAGTCGATTCAAAAAGTCCTAACGTCCACCAGACCAGACGGTTCGATGACATTGCAGAGCAGCCCGCTCAGATTGTGGAAGAAGATAGTGGTTAAAGGAAAAGCGAGAGGGTTATCGGAGTCGATATATGCTGTACTAGTAGTAGTGGCCAGCAGCCCGGGTTCTCATGATGAGTAGATAGATAGATATAGATCTATTTGAAACAGCGGAACCTCCATCACTTGCCACCGGTCGTGCGATCATGCTAAACTCCAAGTCCTGTTTGGAAAGTAGGTAGAAAGGAACTGCTAGCGAGTCCCCGATGCGGTTGGACACCCGTGAGGTGATCGCGAGCGGCGAATCAAACGCCTGTGATCTTGTTGACATGTTGTTTCGCTAAATTTGTGGTAGCCTTACTCTTTTCGACACCAAAATTTGAAGTTTAATTCTTAGCAGAATCTGGGTCTTAGCGTACAATGCACTCAATATCGAGCTCCTTGCAAACCCGTTCATAATGTCCAGGAATATAGACAAGACCATATGCATTAGAAGAATACAAATACATGCCATCGATAATTCCAGTCCAAGATAAGGTAGCATTAACGTTTATGCGAGAGATCCTAGGATCAAGTTTCTCGCCTTCTCAGACCTTGGCGCGATTTTGCAATCGAAAGGCTTTAACTGGCTTTAAAAGAACGTTAGCTAAAACCCTCGGAGAGCCGAACAAACTCACTATATCAATCCCTCCAAATACTCGAGATCGTCCAACTTTCTGGCACCTTCAGATTCAGGAGGCTTGATGTCCATAGTAGATAGCAAATAGGATATTGTGATCCAAAGAGTTCCTTCTGCCAAATAGCGACCAGGGCATTTTCTAGCGTGGAGTAGACTGACGTTAGTGGTCGGCGTCGATGGAAGCGCAAGAAAAAACGACGGACCTTCGACCATGTCCAAAGATGGTAGAGTCAGCCAATTTTGTCTCGCCACAGAATTCACCGTCGGGAGACAAGTGCCTGGTAGGATCAAATTTGGATGGATTGGGGTATAACTCTTCGTCGTTGTTCATTGCCCTATGCAGCAAATGAAGTTCAGTCCAAGTGCTGCCTTGAAGGGCACAGAAGTACTGACCAAAGGTTGGCAATGACAGTAGTGCCTTTGGGGATAAAGTAGCCTTTATACTGGTCATCTTTGTTCGAGATATGGGGGATACTGAGGGGTGCTACAATAGCACACCGAGCAGTCTCTCGAAGGACAGCTTCCAGGTATGGCAAATTGAAACGATCATCGAAATCTGGAAGACGATCTACGCCCACCACTCTGTCCAGTTCGGCTTGAGCGGCTTTCTGCACCTCCGGGTATAACGTCATGAGCAGAATGAATGTGCAGACTACCGACGGCGTCTGTTAAAATATCGGTCTTAGTTTCGATCGGTGTGTTCACTGTTTGAATGGAACACTGAACACGTACAGTATCGGATCCACCTGCATGACTATTAGAGATGGGAGAAACGTAGGATGAGAAGAGAATGTCTTACCGATGTACCAAGAAGAGGCAAAGTCTCGAATCGTGTCCATTTGTTTCTCTGAATCTGAATCTGCATCGATTTTGGAGATACATTCGTTTACGATAGAATCGCGTGCCTTCCCGTCCATCTGCGAAGGTATTACGTTAGAGTCAATGCAAGCAATATGTATATAAAGGAAGCAGACGTACCATGTCTTTCTTCACCTCCGGGAATGGTCCATCACGCATCTGCAAAGACAGTTTCTGTGCTTTCAGAAGGTTCTTCTTGAATGGCATCCATGATGGAAGGTACGGGAGGAAAGGGATCCGATTCAGAATGTCGCTTCCCGGGTAGTATGCGGCTGTCGAGAAAGCACGTATAGCATTGTCGGCAAGTGCAACGAAGGGATCGTTGGTTGGTGCTATGTCATAGCCGTAGGTGATGGACAGAATGGTACCCGCACTCTCCCTGTATGTTTCATTATAAGTGGTTAGTAGATATTTTTAGTCGCATAAGAGGAAGAATGCTCACGTTCGAGTGTGTCTTTCGAACTTATCCGGAGTCGTTAAAATGTTGTTCAACAGCTCTGCAGCTCTGGACATTTGAGTGGTATGATACTGGGCAGCAGTCTCCTCCTTCATGTAAGGTAATGCCACTTTGCGCATCTCCTTCCAGTGATCGTTATAGCTCGAGAAACCAATGCTCCAGGAGGGCCAGAGTGTTCTAGACATGAGTAACATATCTGAGCGCAAATTGCAGACAGAGGTCGTAAGAAAGTACTCAACGCATTCATGACGGGTGAAGAATCGCGATCAGGATAGTGGAGGGAACGTTTTTCGAGGAGATCGTTTGCGGCCTGTTGCGAGTTTAGGATTAAGATATGTTGGCCGAAGGATTCTAGATGTACAATATCCCCTGCCATCGCTTAACGTTAGTAGTGTATTATGGCGTGGGACGAATCATTGACGTACCGTAGGTCTTGGACCATTCGAGAAATTTTGAGTAGGGCTTCGCCTTAGGAAAATCAAATAGGTTTCCCCAGAGGAATCGAGAAGGGGGACCAGGCGGATAGTGTGGCCGTCTGATCGTGTGTATGATCATCGTCGCTATTGCGGTCAGGACCAGGATTCCAGGGAGGACGAGTTTATCGTTGAGCTCAAGGGATGAGGGAGCCATGTTGTGTGTAAGTGCCTTTCGAAGTAGAGCATGCCCTTGACTTTATATGCCATGGCCTCTAGACCTCTTGACGATATGGTTCGGTCAGGGAGTGTTCTGTTGTACTTGGATCAGATACCCATGCCGTGACAGTCCCGTCATACTGTAATTGGAGTACTAGCTTACACTTATGCTCCAAGGCTTGGACATGCAGTCCTATCTCATGCTTTCCCATAGAGAGAGTGCATTGGCAGATTCAAAAGGACCGTGGGAGAAAGTGCTCGTATCGCCGAAAACTCCACGAAGACGAAACGGATCAGAGATCTTCGAGGTGTAACGGTGTCTGTTCGGCCGTGTCCAACTGCACAACTGTATGGGCTTTGACAGTTCTGGGAAATCATCTATGGCAGAGGGCACGACGAGACGGACTTCTCAAGCGCTTTCCGATTGGAACGTCACTTTTGGGATCCACCCTGGACGCAGAGGACGTTTGCTTGGAGACGCAGTCTTCGTATTTGCGCCAGTCAGCCACGTCATGGGAATCTGTCTCGGTTTATCAGCTTGAAAAACAGGGGGGAATATACATGGATCTCACAAATACAGTCTGAGCAATGCTCGAAAGACCTCGAGTATCCAATACTCAAAATCGTCATCGCCGAACTTTTCCAATGGTAAGACAGGAGCGAGAGAGCTCAACAATAATAATAGCTCATAATGATCATGGGGATCTGTCTGTCCTCGGGTCCCGGCCCTTGAGTTTCCAATAGCAAGCTTTCCTCGTTGCATCATTCACTGTATAGTCCTGGTGTTTCCATTAGTACCCTCTTTATGAGACGGAGCAATTCACTCGACACGACAACGGAAACTTTGATGCCATGAGCACAAGCGCCACTGAAATCTCGATTCCACGATATTTGTATGGCGTACGGGAAAACTTGAAGCCCAAGGAGTCACTAGCCAGTCCCACCACCTCTGACAGGCCATTACTTCACGGGAAAGCTCTGCTGACTGTAGAGAAATGGCAGCATTCTCAGCGCCGTGGGGTAAATTTCTGAAGCCAGGAGAAGACAAGGTGGACGAAGGCGGTCCCTGTGACTTGATAATACATGCGCTTGCGAAGCCGAGGAGATGAAGCACACTTTCAATACCACTAGATAACAAAGGGGATGTGAATCCTGTAGCACGAGAAATTTCGAAAATTGGATGTAATATTAACTTACATCGATATCGCCACTCGCCGGACCAGCCACTATTCGGAACGCCCTCTCTTCAACTCCAACGTACGGTGTACTGACCTGCAGAGTCAGCTGCTATTCACAGCATCAGAATTAAGAATGAATGGACTCGAGCTAAACTGCTTCCAGCTTTGCAGATGGTTGACCCGGACCAATGCTGCCTGCGAGCCTTAGAGCCACGCATCCACATTGAAGGAAAGTACTGCAAACTGAACAAAGACGGTAGTGAGACTCCGCTCATGGGCCAGCAGTAGTAGCATTCTTCACACGGATTCAGAGGCGAACAGGCATATCCCAGACGCTGGTGCAAGATAACGTCGTCGTGGTTAATGGCGAAAGAAGCCAAATAACACGTCAACAAAGCGCCGGCGTCTCGGCCACTCTAGGTTGCCGTTATGGGACCATATGTCTCAGCGCCTACTAAGTCTAACACTTCAACCACCACCACGGTATGACTTTCTGCCTTCATTGTTCGTGCAGCAATGAGTCTCTCGAAGTGGGCTCCGCGCCGCGCCGCTCAAGGATAATAGAGCTTCTGAGCGAGAGCAATGCATCGCCTGAATTCAAAGAATCAAGCGAGCATCACGATCTTCTTCAGCAGCGAAAACAACTCGAAACAAAGGTGGAGGAACTCAGAAACGCTCTTGATATTATCAAAGCGTAATTTCAGTCCGCAGCGGCTGGTGAAGCCGCTGTAACTCGAGACTTGGACGACCTCAAGCAAATCTTGAGACCTATTCGTCAACTTCCTATCGAAGTTTTACGGCCTGAGCACATTTTTATCCTCACCCGTGACGCTAGTCTCGAGCGGAAGGGTGCTGGATTACCCTAATTCTCCAACAACTCCCTCCTGGAACGTTTCGCAGGTCTGCCAGCTATGGTGTCAAACTGCTTTGGGCTATCCTCAGCTCTGGGCATATATCGGAATCAACCTTCACGCAGGCTCTGATACTCCAGGTGGGGGTTTTTGGAATCTATTGGGTATACAGCTCTCCCGGGCACACAGAGGCCCTCTATTTATCTCCATTGAAAATGAGAAGTCGCTTTCACCCACGTTTTTGCCCTTCCTAATGATCTCTGCATCCAGATGGAAGCACATCAAAGTGGTACCTCCCAGCAGAGATGTGGTGGAAGAACTTAGGCTTATTCAGCCGTTTCTGCACGACGTGGAGGCATTAGACATCGCGATCAATCTACCTCCTCCTTCCCTCGCAGTAGTCCCCATTTCTGTCTTCAAGAACGCTTCACCACTTCGAGAGCTTGGTGGAGACGCAACATCGCTTTTGAGCCTTACAGGTCCTTCCCCCACAGCCAGTGCATTCTCTACGAATAAATTAGTTCTCAAAGGGACCGATTCGCTTGAACATGGGGAGAAATATTGGCTGCCTATATCGAACTGGAAGAGTTGATCATTTCGCGACATATGTACCCCCAAGAGATGTCCGCCTTCCAATCACAATGCCCCAGCTTCGTCGTCTTGACCTTGGCAAATTCGCTCCCATGCAGGCCCCGGAGTACATGTCCGCTCCTCGTTTACGGGATTTCAGTGTTACCTTCCGGATCTATACTCTCGGTTCGGATGACCAGTGTCTAGATAACTTTCTGAAGGGATCAGAATGTTGCCTGCAGTCATTACGTATTCACCATGACCCAGGGTTCTGGGATCCGTACGAGCCTCCCGTTGGTCAGCTATACCATATTGTAACAACGCAGGAACAATGCTCGGACCTGAATGTATTGGTGTTGAAAGGTTTGGCACTTGCGAGGAGCATCCAAACGATAAGAGATCGGACTCGAAGAGACATAGGATTTCTTCCGAATTTGGGTGCTATGCGTCTGATTGGGATACCCAGCTTAGGGGACGATGATATAGACTCTTTGAAGAACATTTGTCCTGGTCTGAGAATTATCTCCGTTCCACAGAAAGATCTGGAAACACCTGCATTAATAATGCGGAGTTAATCCGCCTAGGCTCAAGAGTCGGTTGCTTTCCTTTGATTACACCGCTTTCGCACTCCTTCTTTTACAAGGCTTTGTCTTATTATGATTCGCAATGAGTCTTAAAGAATAGCATGAGCAATCTGTCAATCGTACGGCTTGCGAGTGAAATGGGGAAATAGTATGTTCTGCATCCCGAGTATCTTCATCTCAGTCGCGTATGAGGAAGTATAAAGACTGTGGTATACGCACGATCTTACCGATGGGGTTTTAAGGCTTCATGCACATCATATAACGAAAGATTCTTCATAACTGTTCTCTCCGGGTCAAGCCCTTTGATGTCCTGCCAAAAACCAGTAGCTACACAGTGGCACGGAATCCGACATCTCAGTTTCCAGCTTGAAATGGTTGATCACTGAAGCACTGAATGTCCGTCCATATTGAAGGAAAGAATCGCAACGGCAACGGAAGTGTATCCATGCTTGGTTATCCTCTTGCGCATCCGAGATGACAGCCATTTATCGACACATATTCATAGGTGAACAGACGTTTATCAACGCGCGGCTCAATATCGATTGTGGGTGAACAAGTGAAGAAAGGCAAACGTCAACAAAGCGCCGGCGTCTTAAGTTATCGTCAATAGGGATCCACATCTTAACACAAGGAAGAACATTAGAGACATAACTTAGATTTCATGGGTACAATAGGTAGATAATTTGTGGCTGTATAGACATTCTCTGTTAAACACCACACTTTAAAAGAGGGCTTCGGAAATTAATGCTCTCGTATCAGTAGACCTTGGAGTAAACTTGCACTCAAATGGCGCCTTGAGTTGGCTGGAAAGAAGGGTCAGTTAATGTATCTTCCTGTTGGGGCATAGAGAGTCTTACTAGATCAAACCCTCCACATACTCTAGATCATGCACCCCTACGTTAGCTGCGTCCTTCGCCGATGCAGGTTCCATGTCAAGGCTAGCCAATAAATATGCAAAAGTAATCCACGCAGTTCCGTCTGCTACATAGCGACCAGGACATTTTCTGTTGGAAACGCGCGTCGGAAATCAGACACAAGTACACATAGAAGTGCAAGAAAGACGAACCTTCTACCAAATCCGAAGAAATAAGTATCACCCAATTTCTTAAGATCGGTAAGTGTTCCATCAGGATTAAGGTATCTTGTGGGGTCAAAGTCTCCGGGGGTCGGATAAACACGCTCATCATTGCTGACAGCCCTATAAACGAGATCAGAACAAGACATGAGTAGAGAGAGCGTATCGAAACTTTACCAGATATTGCCCATCATAATTGTGCCCTTGGGTATGAAATAGCCTTTGTACTCGTCGTCTTCCATAGCGTAGTGGCTGATGCCAACGGGCGTGACAAGAGCACATCGGAAAGCCTCCCTTATGACAGCCTCGAAGTAGGGCAAGTTGGGACGATCAGCGAAAGTTGGCAGGCGACCCTGTCCCACTACGCGATCTATTTCAGCCTGGGCTCTCCTCTGTATATCTGGGTATAACACCATGAAGAATATGAACGAGCAAATCACTGAAGGAGTCTGATGTAGCAGAAGTTTAGCCGCACTGAATAGTCATGAATTGGTGAGTACGTACGCTATCGGCACCGCCTGGATAGGGAAGTCAATACACGAAAGTCAAAAAGTTATTTCAAATAACCCACCAACGTATAAAGACGCAGCAAGGTCTCTGATAGTCTTCTGCTGAGCAGGTGTACCACCATCAACCTTGGTTAAGAGCGATGTTACGATCGAGTCATGAGCCTTTCCTTCTGACTGAGCGCACGTATTAGTATGTTGTTGAGGATCGGATGGTGAAATCTGCGTACGACGGCCTTCTTAGCCCAGTTGAAAGGGACTTCGCCCATGGCTACTCCATTCTTCCAGGCTTTCAACATAGCCTTCTTGTATGATGGGAGCCAAGTAAGAAACTTGAATTCGTTGAGAATGTCACTGTTGGGATAAAGAGTTGCATCGGATAGCGAACGCATGGCTTTCTTGGCGAGTTGAACAAAAGTGTCATCTTCAGCAGCTACATCGTATCCATATACGATGGCCATGACGGTAGCGGCGCCATCACTGTCAAACAGAAATGTGTTAGAGCCAATTTAGAGCCATTCAATCTCAAACGCTCACGTTCGACAATGATCCTCAAGTCGTTTCGGATTGTTCAAAAGATTCTGTACAAGCTGGGCAGCTTTTGTACTCTGAGTGTGGCGGAACTGTGCAACACCCTCGTCCTTCAAATGTTGAGTTCCAATCCTGCGGATGTCCTTCCTAGGTATTCCGGACGCATTTCAGATCGGAGAATTTGATTGTGGAATAGGATTTGCGTAACGCACCAGTGAGGGTTAGATCCAGAGAATCCCATGCTCCATGTCGGCCAATTTGTTCTAAGCACATTTAGCAACATGTAACCGCTGCTAGAGGGGTTCACATACCCCAGCATAACAGGAGACAAGGCTCGGTCAGAATACTTGTAAGATCGCTTGTCAAGGAGGTCGGAGCAGGATTCTTGAGAGGTCAAGACCACTACATGTTGGCCAAAGGCTTCGAGATGTACAACGTCCCCTAAAAGCGCTCGTCGTCAGCGGCCCCTATGGCGCAGATCCTATGCATTCGCAACGCACCATACGTCTTCGACCATTCGGCATATTTTTTATATCCGTGAGCCGCAGGAAAATCAAAGAAATTGCCAAAGAAGAAGCGGCCAGGAGGGCCAGGGGGATAATTTTTCTTGGAACGTCGTGTTTTCGCTATGAGAACAACAAGTATCGCCACTAAGGCGGGAATTAGTATGTCTACGAGTGAAAGAAGTGTCAGAGCCATGTTATGGAAGGACGATAGATGACATCCGCCACTGAAGAGACTACCTTTATAGTATCCCTGCTCTTAGCATATTCTTCCCGTCATACGGGGGGTTCACATGTGAGGAGGGTTATCTATTGAATGAAACTAACTCAAACAGCCGAAAACAATTGCTCAAAATCGCTATAGCGTTGGGAAATCCTTTAAGAATCTGTTGGAGATAAGTGTCAGCCATGCAGCAGGTACGCTACCGCTGACGTACCGTTTCAGGCCTACGAAAAAACCATTGTATCATCTCAACTTGAAACCTGGTCATATTTACGGGAGTATCCTGCGCCATCGTACCCACAAACGGAAAATTTCAAGAGACCATGTGGATGAAGTACTGTAAAAGGATAAGGACAGTTGTCGACAACTTCCTTCCCAGTGCCTTCCGAGGGGGCCTAGATGCAGTATCTGCGTGATCTCGGCCGTGAAAGGAGGAAGCTCCAGTAAAATCCAGGACAGCAGCGGTGTCTATTCGGCCAATTCAAGAATAAGGTGACCAAACGGAACGGCAGGTAGCCTCTTGATAAGATTCATCGTAGAGAACTTCAGATTTGAATAGCGTTAAGTGACTTGGATTTGTGATTAACCACGGGAAGAGCAGCCTAGCGAGAGTATTTGACGGCAGTGACTACCCCAGGGGATACCTGGCGGAGGAATAAGCACGGGTTCAACATATGATAGTGCGGGAGACGTTCTTGCTTGAGGGTTAAATCGAAACAAGCGGAAAGAATGGCATGCGCCCAAGTTCCTGTCGGTTTTCAGACATAATTTCAGACATATCTCCGAGCTTAAGCAGTGTTCGAGCTTTGCAGAGGAGGAAAGCTAAGGACAACATGGTCACATGGTTTCTAAGTATCGCAAGTCCAGATCAAGCTGTTAGTTTCCCACGCTTGTGTCCTCATTAATGTGCAGGCCGAGTACAGGCTTTATTCTTCATTTTTTCTAAAACTATGAGCCCCACCTGGCCTTCCTTAACATCACACTGCAACTAAACATATGAATATTAGACACTAGCGCAAAACCCGATTTTTTCGCTAATTGCACTGAAGAGAAGTTGCTTAGCACGAGAGAGCTGGTCCATCTGACGCTGATTGTATTGCAATGTAAGGAATGAGCTAACACAGCATTTGTTTGTCATGTAGACCATAGTGCAACAAGAGTGTCATGTATTTCTGTGACCGTCACATCGCCCCTTGTCTTTCGTCATGGGGACATTTTTTCATCCCTCTGTCGACTGATTTCTTTTATATTTGTGTTCAATTTATGGCGGCCAACACATAGACAGAGTGCTATTTTACGGACGTCATAAATCTATGGCACAAACATGAATTTTTTGAGACGCCACTTGTTATATTAGTTAAATGCTGAGCTCTGGTGAGTTGAAGGGGGCGTCAAGAAATGCAATTGAAGAGCCTTGGCTATATCGAAGGATCTGAGCGAGACAAGAGCGAGACCATAAAAAAAAGGCTTCGAATCCTCCGTATGATTTCCGCACACTTACCGAGGACTAGCACTGGGTGAGACAGCTTAAGCTCTCAAATACTTAGATACCGCTGAGCAATTTTATTTCAGGATTAGTGAGCACTCCAACTTCCTATTACCATTGTAATTTCCATCACAGGTTTGCGCAAAGCGAGATGTAGGCCGTCGACGGACTCCACTATAAGGGAGCTTACGCCGACCGCGAGAAGACGTGCGTAGTAACGGTCGGGAGTTGTTCCGAGGGCGGAGTAGGCATTCTAGCGTCCGCCAGACGCATTCTTCTATAAGCCCTCGGAATGTCGGTTTACACTTGAGGACAGAGCCCCCGTCACTTGGCCTACATACTCATTAGTGCTTACTAACAATCATACTTGGGGTATCGAAAATAGGCGAACATATATATTCACCGGCATGATCTGTTTAATCACCAACACCTACGTCAGGGCGAGCGTCTGCAATCAAAGATTTTGCCTGCTCAGATCGCAGAATGAACATACAATCGAGTGGCTTCAAGTGACTGTTGAAAGTATCAGTCAAAATATGATGAGACCAAACATATATATGCTTACCAAACATAGCCTTCTTCGTAGACCATTTTCCGTTCGTATTCAGACTCGAAAAGTTTGATGATGAACGTGCTTAATATATACGACACGGTGATCCAAAGGGAAGACTCTACCATGTGGCGAGCAGGGCATTTTCTAGATTACGAAGGTTAGTTGCACCCAACAACGATTCAAAACAGGAAGCACTCACCTCCTACCGTGTCCAAAGATGGGAGAGTCTCGCATTTTCTTGACGCTAGTACGTTCTCCGTGAGGAGAAAGATGCCTTGAAGGATCAAACCTGGAAGGATTGGGATACAGCGTCTCGTCGTTGCTGATAGCCCTGACATACTAAGAGCTCAGGTTGACTGTCGAGAATGCTTTGAACAATCTCACCATATATTGCTAGTTACAATTGACCCTTTGGGGATCAAGTAGCCGTTATACTCATCATCCTCCGTAGAGACATGAGCCAAGCTTAGAGGAAAGACAAGACCACATCTAGCGGTCTCCTGAAGCACCGCTTCGAGATATGGCATGTTGGGCCGATCTGAGAATTCAGGTAGGCGGTCTTTCCCCACTACTCGATCCAACTCAGCCCGTGCTTCTTCTTGCACATCTGGGTACAGGGCCATGAACATAACGAGAATGCAAGTGAATGACGAAGTCTACTCGGATGGCCAAATGTCAGCCAAAGAAGGCCACTTTGATGATGATACGTACAATATCTGCACCACCTAAGTATAACGAGGTAGCGAAGTCTCTGATCCTGGCCATTTGGGATTCAGAGCCATCGTCAAATCTGTTCAGTAGGTCTGTTACGATGGAATCACGCGAATATCCTTTCGTCTGGAGGCAACTGTCTCAAGCTGTTATGAGCAACGTTAATCCATTGAATAATGCGCACCCTGTCATTCATGACTTCCCTCAAAGGAACATCTCTTACATCACGTAACAACTTCTGAGCCTTCAATAAATGCTCACTGAATGGCACCCATGAAGGAAGGTAAACGAAAAGATCGTTGAGAGTATCGCCACGAAAGCGAGAGGTGGCTGTCGAAAGTGCGTGAAAGGCGTCGGTCGCGGGGGGGTCGCTTTTCGTAGTGACGTTATGGCCGTAAACGATGGACATAGTGCTACCTGCACTTTGACTTCGAGCCAATACTACCGTCAGCAGATATCCACCCCCCAAGGTAGCCTCAACACTCACGTTCGAATATGCTTCTCGAAATCTTGGGGATTGATCAGAAGGTTTTGCAATAGCTCAATAGCTCTGGCGACCTGTGTCGGATGATATTTTGGCGCAGCATGTTCATTCATATGTGATACGCTCATTTGGTGCATGTCTTCCCAGTGAGACTTATAGCTTGAGAAAGACATTGCCCATGAAGGCCAGTGTGTCCTACGAAGCCCTCGGTATTAGCAGGTGGTTACGTTCGATATTGCGGGAAAACACTCAACGCGCTCATGAAAGGTGAGAATGCTCTATCAGAATAGATCTTGGAGCGGTTCTCAAGTAAGTCATTTGATGCTTCTTGTGTGTTCAGAACGACAGTATGTTTTCCAAACGATTCAAGATACACCACGTCCCCTGAAATAACAATCGCAATTAGTTTCGAGACCAATGAAACTAGTCTAAGTCGTCATTGAGCATACCATAGGTCTTGGACCATTCCGCACATGTCTTATACGCCTTCGCTTGCGTTAAGTCAAAGAAATTCCCCCAGAGGAAGTAACCTGGAGGGCCGGGCGGATAGCGTTTTCGATCTCTAATAGCGCGAAGTCTTGAAATACAAAAGACAAAAGCCAAAATAGCAATGATTTGGAAAACGACCCGGTCAGTGGCTGAAAAGTAAAACATGAGTTTCGTATCGATTGCTAGATTGCACGAGGGGATTTATATAGGCCACTCCAGATTCTTGTTTGACGTCACCTGAGAGCATGAGAGGGCAGCGATCTGCTTATGGGGCGTTGCGGCCTCGAACTGCATTTCTCATGATATGCAAGAGTGCAGAGGAATAGATCGGGTCCATCAATGAAATGCTTGAATTCGACTGCGAACGTCGGATGTGCAAAGCTTGGTGTTTTCCATTTCATCAAGGACGCGCGTGGATGCCCACTGCTAAATATTGAGTGCTATCGATCCATAAGGCAAGTGTTTGGATCCGAAAGATTTTGACTAGCACTTGACCAAGATACTCCGAAATCCAACACCGGTGATCAGTTGAGAACAAGCTGATCCTCATCAAGGGCCGCAAACGCAGTAAGGATAACGGTGTAGATTTCAGACTGGGGCCGGGCGTACAGAAAAGAACGCAGCGTGGGGAGCAGTAGAGAAGTAGCTGCCTTTTCGTCGAATGCATCTAGGGATAGCACGGCTCCAATGTTAGTGCCCCACTCGCGACATGGTAGTTAACAAGCCTAGCATAAGATTAGTACCAGCGGCAAGGGTTTCGTTGGAGCCAGCTGTTAGGCCAATAGAGACCTTTTAGTTTCGTGTCCGAAGCCTTCCACGGCCGCCGATCAAGTTCTTCCTGAATAGCGAAATGTTACATACACGATATGAGAAACAGATTCAGAGTGGAGTTGTTTACAAGAACTAGGATGCAGTATCGGCACTGGCGGCAGCGGTCTGCGTCTTCCATGCATGAGCCATCTGTAAGAATTTGAACGTGGTCGGATTCGACTCCCTTTCGTCATCCGCAAATACCAAGTCCCAGTCTTCGACTGTTTGACCAGTCTCTTGGTCGACGTGTCTTTTCTTGCTGACAATTGGCTTCATGCCCTCCACCTTGCTCACATCCTCTTCGGTACCATGCTCTTCCTCGAATGTCTTCCAGACTTCGAGCAGAGCCACACGCTACGAGAGAATGTGTCAGTGGAGGCAAACAGCAATCGGAAACAAGCATTTACCTCTGATTTAAGACCCTTATCCTTCAGGTCTTTGTAGCCTCTCTCGAACACGTGTCTAGCCATTGCAACATCACCTGGCTGCGTCTTCGGCTCAGCTTCTTCAGCTTCCTCCTCCTCTTCATCCCGGTCCTCTCTTCGGAGAGGGATGTCTTCAACTTCGAACAGAGCGTAGGCAATCCAGACCTTCACATGACCACTCAAGGCCACTAGCCTCTCGTACAATCCTCTCGCGATCTCACGCTCTCCTTCGCCCACTTCGAAGTCAATGTAGGCTTTCCACATGACTTCAGGCATCGTCAAGCCAGGCTGACTAACACCTAGCTCGAATATTGCCCGCACACGTGGGAAGTCTTCGAGTTGGGATTCGAGTTCGGCATAACGAATCCAAGCTGAAGAATTGGATGGATCATATAGCAGGTACCGCTCGTAAAGCTTCCGTGCATTATCAAAATCACGGAGCTAGAAAACCCCACGAGTAAGCGCATCAGTAAACAGGCAGGTATGGAGAGTAAGTAGACTCACGTCAATCTCTAGTTCGATGTACCCCTTAAATAACTTCTCTTTGGGACACATCCCTATCGAAGCACCCAATATTTTCCGCGCTTTCGCCAAATCCAGTCGTCTGAGCTCAAACTTTGCGTAGAGTAGCCAGAGCTTCGCAAATGTAAATTGCTTGTGAGGAACAAGTTCGATAGCTGTTTTGTAGATCTCTCGTGCTCGAGTGTAGTCCTATCAGCAGTAAGTCAATAAGTGAATCTATATCAGACAACAGAACGGGAGCAACCTTTGTCTCAATCTCTTCGAATAGCGCGTAGTCAATCCACAAAAAGATGTATCGCCTCCAATTTCTCTTTTCGCCACCTGGTGGGACCTGAGCTACTGCTCTCTCGTACACCTCTCGCACGCGTCCAAACGCAGCTTCCTCTTCTTCTGGGGTGCTTCCCTCCAAACGCAGGTCAGCCAAAGACCCCTGCTCCAGTCGAGCATAGTCAAACCAGACATCGTAATTCCGCCCGTCGTGGGACAGCTCTTCTTCATACTGAATGCGACGCTTGCCAAGGACTGTGTTCTCAAGCGTTGTCCGTGTACCATGCTGTTTTTCGAATCGAGTGTAAGAAGCATATAAGCCACTTGCTTTGGATCGCGGTATCCTTTCCAGTGCGAACTGGACCCATGCGTGAGTCAAACATAACGATGATAATCCGGACGAGAAGCGCACCTTGTAAATGACTCTTGCCCTCTCGTATTCTTTTAACCTAGTCTCCATCTTCGCGAAAGAGCTGAACACGACTTGAGCCTTCTCCACCTCCTTCTCGTCATCTCCATAAAACTCTAACGCAGTTTGGAACACTTCTCGCGCCTTGTCCAACCTCTGCCTGTCTTCTTCGAACTTGGCCCACTTTACCCACACTCGAGGCTCGGGGCGGATCGCTATCCAACGCTCGTATATCGTGCTGGCACGGTCTAGCTCTTGATACCGTTCTTCCAGCTTGATATAAGCCTGGAATGCCTTGTCGTCGGGCTCCCACTTCAACCAGCGCTCAAAGACTTGCCTAGCACCGCTGACGTTTTGCAGCAGCTCCTCCAGGTAAACATATTTATACCACAGCTGGTCTACTCTTGGAAGGAGAGTTACAGCACGGTCATATAAATTGCGAGCGTGTTGTACATTTCTTGCTTTCAGCTCCATTTCGGTGTATGAAAGCCATAGTTGAATAGAGCGAGGGTCAACATCTAGTGCACGTTCATAGACAGAGCGAGAGCGGTCGTATTGGTTTTGTGATGCTTCCCAATTGGCGTACTGAAGCCATTCTTTACTGTGGGACTACGTCAATCAAGATACAAAGATTGAAGAGCATAGTACACGCACATGGATCCTCTGGTCCTTCGTATTCGCTCCTCGAATTCTTTTCTCTTTCGTCCTCTGTACTCATTGAGTTCTTCAAAGTCTTCTACGCGCTGTTTTGGTGCTCGGAAGGCTGTTTCTTGACGTTCTTGAGCCTAAAGAAGGGGTATTGTCTCAGCATGGACTTATGCAAAAGTGGTGAGGTATTGATTCACCTCCCGTAGGATTTGCTCTGCTGTGATCTAAAAGAAAGAGTCAGTTATTGATGCCAAATAGAACAAGCTGTAGGAAACCTACTTGGATCGCAGCAGGTGCTCGGTTTTTGATTCTGTTAAGTTTGTGAACATGGTCAACATATGAATCCCAGCTAGGCGAAGAGCCGAGAAAGCCTACCGAGGCGCACGACCGTCTTGCATTATGGATGATGAGGGAAGACCAAAGGAAGGATTGATGCCAATGGTATTGAGACGCGACTGTAACGCGTTACCGATTGTGATGTGACGAATAACGCCCTTGACTAAACCACCACCTGTCGACCTGAAATTTCTTTGGAGATAAATATCATGGATCAGTGTCTCGAGGAATGCGTGCTCTCTTTCGATATAAAGACGCGGCTCTCAGGAAACCGAAGTCAGTCTGGACACCCTATGGGCTCGAGCTCGACAGGTGCTTCGAGAGCAGCCATTCGATAGCAAATCGTTGCCCCGAAGTTCTGGCACATTCTTTTGTGTCAACTTGGATCCGGTTCGTTCAAATAGCTGTACTAGTGCGCTCGACATCTCTGTTAGGCCAAGCCCATTGAACGCGCCATATACTCTGGACCTCATGGTTCTATGGTCCCCTTTAATGCTCCACACTTGACATTCCCGGTGTCAACGATAGAATTGACCTCAGCTACTGTCACGGCCAACGAGGTGTAATGGCCGATTCGTCCAATGTGAAGCTATCCCTCCTGCCGCTTGACATATCGGCGGGCAATTTGGACCTCACGGCCGAGTAGCTCGACACCTTGATGACAGCGGTGATAACTGCTGTGGGACGGTCATTGGGCTGCAGGCCTTGATAATGTGCGGCGGATTGATATGTAAACCCTGAACAAGGGCTCACTAGTGCAACCGTCCCAAATTTTAGCCTGTAGTCCAGTGTGAAGGGGAAATGAAACTTACTTTTCACCTGTTTGACTTTGAAATAGCACATTTTGAGAATTTGGGGCTCTTATGTGCGAGGTTCAATGTTCTCCGCGCTCTTCGAACGCAAGATCTTATCTATAAAAGTGCTTCCACAATATTGCAAGCGCAAAACATGGATGCGTTCCATTTACTGGAACATGCTTGATAGGCAAACGCCATTCGTCTGTGGCATCGCTATTCCATTCTGGCTTATGTTCATATCCTCTAGAAATCTTCGAGGTCCCTGCCACGCCTACGCACCACTGTTTATGACAGCACCCAGCGAGGCCGTTGTGCATATATGGCTCCAGGTGGGTTGTACAGATTCGTACTAGAGCGTCAATGTTTTGTTCTCTTATCTCTGGCTTACAAGGCTATGAAGACTACGATGCATCCCTGTCAGCTACTGAGGTCGATTGTCTTCAGGCATAGGCGTAAATGGACCTGTGCAGCGGTATCCCTTTGCTACTATAGCCTTATTTGGACTCGTTACTGAAGAGCGCAGTGAGGTCCGTTGTCGCGTTTTCTTTTGCGTTTTCTGGCCTGCCACATGTACCCTGTAGGCTTTAGGTTTGCCGCCTCCGTATTGTTTGCTGTTAAGATCGTGGTTTCCCCCTCTTCCTCTGTTGTTGTGCATAACATTCTTCCTGTCAATGATCGAATGGAATTCGTACTCGTTTGCTGCCCAACGATCGAGTACCTCTGGTCAGCGAGGGAAACATGTGGCTTGGATGTTAAAACGCACCCAGTTCGAACATTTCCCCCAGCCCTCCGCGCGGAGACACAGTAATGGCAGAATGTATGGCACCTGTAGCCAATGCGGACATCAGTGGCATTGGCGTACGATTAGCCTATTATCTGCAGACCCTTATCACTGGTGAGTTTCCACGCTTGTATCTTGCTTTTAATGTAGTTCCTTATATTTCCTCAAGTCATTTCAGCCCTGTTGGGTACGAAGAATGAGGTCGGCACTGCTGGTGAAACTCTCTTGACGATCACCATGATAAACCTGGCGTACTGTCTGGGCACTTTGTTATCGATATACCAACCCTCGAACGATAATGGTCCAAAGACTACGTTGTACGAGTGGGTGCTTTCCCAAAGACCTCTACGCATACGTTCTGATGCTCGCTCCAGCTCCCTTATTGTCACCTACATGATCATGTTCTCGTCATGGTATACTTGGCCAGCCATGGTAGCATATTTCCGGAAGAAGGGACATAAACCTCATGTTCTTTGGATTGCTGGCCTTCACAACTTGGCTGTCTGCATCACGGTTCTCGTCATTATCACCCATCTTCTCGATATCAGCTCCGAGGACGAGCTTCGATGTCGAAAAGCCACTGCCATCTTCATAAAGATTTCAACGGAAAGATTCCGACAGGCTGCCCTTGGAATTGTTATCTTCACGCTTGGCATTGTTTCTGTCTGTCTTGAGGTCTTGTTCATGGCTATGCACGGCGAACAATCTCCCAGGTGGGAGAAACTTCTTGGGAAGCTACCAGGAGCTGGAAGGCATAAAAGGGCCAATGTTGCCAAGACATTCCTTTTCGTGACATGGCCTTTATTGATCATACACGTTGAACTTCTCCGGTGGTACAACGGGGCTATAGGAGACAACGAATGGGGTTTTGGGCAGGTTAGTATTTCAGTGCTTTGACCCAGACAGCTTCACTAACCATGGATGGTAGATCCTGCCGATTTTTGCAATCCTGATCCCTACTTACCGAACAATCCGCATAATTCCCAGATTATTCATGCTGTGGATAAAAGAAACGTGGCTGTATCGTTTGTTGGCTGCGATATTCCGGGTTTTATTCCGGGTTATTTGGGCTCTAAAGTCCTACCTCGTTATGATTGCCTTCCTTATTCATGTTGAATTACGCTACAGATTCTCTCGTCTAGCTTACAAGGTTGGCCAGTTTTCATCTAGTAGTAACGTGCATGCAGAGAAGCTCCCTGTCTGATGTTATTATGGTTATCGTGCTGTTCTCAGATATGTATATCTACCTCTTAACGGCTGTATTTGACCATTCCGAGCCTCACAATAAAATTGGACAATAACACAAGTACATCTGCATACAGTGCGCTATCAATAGCATCGTGTGTCCGAAAGATACATAACAAAATAGTATGAACCGAGGTTAGGTACAGTACCTACAGATTAATGACTATCTTCTTCGCAGACACGCCGTTCTTAACGGTATCCATGCCCATTTGGATAGCACTGAAACCGCTACCAACCACTTCGTACTTCGGAGCAGGCACAAACGTGCAGGCTTCAAGAGCTTTAGGCAAGTAATCCTCATACACAATCTTCCCAACCTCGTTATCCTTGAGGGTTCATCCCCAAATTGCCTTCGTCCTACTGCAAAAAAGTGCCGTCGCTGTCACGCTTGGTGCACATGCCATAGCCATGCCCCACGACACGGTCTCCAGCTTTGAAACCGTGACGAGTGACCAAGCTTCCCGCCTCCTCAACTACACCTGCAGAGTCGTGTCCAAAGATTGTCGGATAGCTCAGGGGGGATGGTTCAAAAGCTTGCTGAAACCAGTCAGCAGGATTGATAGCGAAGGCCTGATTCTTGATGACAATCTCGTGTTCACCAGGGGATGTATAAGGTGCAGATCTAACCTCGAGAGGGGTCGCCTTCGAGAGCAAGTACGCAGCCTCGTTGGATGGTGGCATTACTGTCTTTGAATCCCAGCATAAGCCGCAGGAATCAGGGAGATTGTCAAAAGGGCATACCTGAGAAGTCGGGATAGCAAGTGATAATTACGGGCTCGACCTATCGCATCAAGCTTATTGCCTTTATACTCTGGGCTCTCCCTGCTAGCTGATGCGGGATGATTTAGATGCGTAAGCATCCCAATTGATTACTAGGGATAATAATGAGATTTGGGAGTACAAAATAGAGAATCGGTTACGATATCCGTATAGCAGCGACGCCGAAAAATCGTACACAGATGAAAACAAGCCGCACTAAGGACTGTTGTTGATACGGAGCACAGGTCAAAATATGTGCTACCGACTGAGAGAATGAGACCTGTTTCGTCCTTGAGGTGTAAAGGAGGGAAAACTTGGCGACATGTACAGGGGGTCACCGTGACGCTTGAGCCAGATCAAGATCTCCGAGCTCGGATATGAGTCAAACCTCACAGCACCACGGATGAGATACCCGGCTGAAGGGATGTGGAGCAGATGTCTGGATGGCAGAGGTTATAAGCGATTATTTTCACCAACCTTATGAGGATCTGGGGATTGGGGAGACAATTGGTAGCCAAGACAAGCGTGGACACACGCATTTGTTGACGCGTTGTTTGGTTTTTGATCTAATCTAGAATTGGTTGCCGGTGCACCCATGGAATTGCTTCCACAACCACCACCATCACCGACTGCTGGAGAAAGCAACTCTGCCAGATGAGAATGCATTGGTGATGGATCCGCTGGTATCCAACTTGAAAGATTTTCGTCTGCAGTTCTTGAGTGTGGATGCTGAAAGTACTGGGGATGCGCTTTCAACCTTAGGATGCCCTCAGCTGGAGAATTTTAACCTGGAGCAGGCTGTAGCAGACGATGATGAAATTCCAAGATTTCTCCCCGAATCCTCTCTTCGATCCTTTTTGGCGACATGCTCGAAAATTTTGACTCGCTTAATGCTAACAGATGTTTGGCTTGAAACAGACGTGTTTCTGCGTGTTTTGGCCTGCCTCCCACAGCTCGAAACACTCCATGTACAAGATGATCACCCAGAACCCTACTTCACCATTGAGGCCTCCAAGCGTCTGTCCGGATGTGGAAATACCAGCTCACACCAGCTACTACCTCTGCTAAAGTCAATCACCATTCGCTTGGACAACGGAAATAGCCTGCACTTCTCTCATTATGCCGAGCTGGTATTGAGCCGTCGTTTGCCTTCCACTAGTTCATGTACCTTAAAGATGGTAGAGTTTTCCATTGCAGACATCTCGTTTCCCGCTGCAGACATCTCAGAATGGTCGGCGTTTGCGTTTGACGGGCTTTCCGTTACCCTCATTGATGAAGGTGGAATAGTCGATATTCATGGGGATGACTACGGTATGGATCCCTTCCATTTGTATTATGGGCATTTTCATTGATATATCTAGCTCTTGCAGGAAATAAATGGCACCAGACGACGCGGCATTTAGACTGAGAAAGTTGAAGCCGGTCTGACGATTTAGTGTCCTTGTAGATGCATAGTCCAATTTGTAAGGGCGGGCTGTGTATGGCTCAAGAAACAAGCTCGGAAATGGGCTGATCACTGATATTTCCTCTACGTTCGATGTCCTACTTGAGGAGTTTCCCCCATATGATACAACGAATCGGAATCTGACGAAACCCAGACTTGGACGTGTGCGGAAATGCCCAGGTTGAACTTACTCAGTTAGACACTCATCGACCTGCAGAATTCTCAGGAGGGTCATACCATCCAAGTAGAATAATTCATTGCAATTGGGGTTACCATAGTACTAACGCCAACTAAGCTGAGCAGCTATGCTTGATGCGCTGCGATAAAGTCCTTCGCAGCCTGCAAATCGTCTGCGTTCAGATAGTCTGTTCTATCCGCAACAAGCTCTCCCCAGATCGCATCTCTTGCGCTATTCGGAAATGTGTTGGTGTTCCAGAACCGGGACTTGATGCCTAGAGAGTGAGCATCCGCGAGGAGTTGCACAATTGTATTGTGCTGCTTATCGGATATGCCAAACTATCAAAGACCGTCAGCGATGAGGATCACAGAAAGTCTTGGCAAAAAGAACGAACAATTCCAAGCCAGCCCACAGCATCGTAAAAGTCTGCACTAGCCAAAGGGGAGATATTCGGACCCCAGGTCAACCCTTCTGCAGGAGTGGTGCTTGTCAATTGCGCGATTTGCACGTCAAAGAACACATCGCGAGGACTGAGAGCTACTACGGAGTCGATAGGCGTGTTTCCTGTTCCCACGATTGTAATAGCACCTGGAACGAGTTCTCCACTAGCAGTATAGGTGGTCAAGTGACCTGCAGAGCGCAGTGGTTCAAGTGCAGTGACCAGCTGGTCAAAGGTACTTGGCCCGTCAGTCTTCAAGTCGATGAGAAGTTGAAGGGGAGATTCCACAGAGATTCTAATGGATTCTGCTGCTCAGAGAACAGGATAACAACGAAAACGTGGAACATACGGCGTAACGCTTTCTTGGTCACCGTTGATAACGTCGAGCAAAGGCTGAATGTACAATGACAGCAAGGTCTTCTCAGAGTCCAGTTCAGCCTTGGTGTGTCCTACCTACAACAGATGCCGTGTGAGCGTGAATAATAGACGGAGAAATGTTTTCAAAATGTGTACCAAAAGAGCACCGTCATCTTGAAGCCAAATATCCGCTTCTACGCTCGAAGCGCCAATGTCCAATGCAGAGAACAAGGGTTTATCACGAGTGTCTGAGCACCAATTTGTTAATCAGAATATGAATAATGTACAGGTCACTTAGAATAAGAAGATCATACAATCATTGTGGGAGTGCACGACAGTGGCAAAAGCAGTCAACGGAACAGTAAGCAATAGAAGAGACTGCGTCAACATGGCGGTCTATAGGAAGAGAAGAATGTTCAAGCTGTTTTCTTGTTCGTTGAGCTTCTGAAACACATAGGTGTGCATTGGCAACTCAAACGTTCCTTGACCCCCGTTCATTGGTTAGCGTTGAACAGGTAGTATGGAGCTTGGAGCTTGGAGACATGCTTGACATCTTACATCAGGCAAGCCACTCATGGAAGCGAGGTCACACACGCACGAGCGCTATATATTACAATACACCAGGATTTTGAGATTGCATATACATTGTCGATCGTGGCTTGGTATCAAGAAGAGTATTGGTTTGATCATAATAGATCCCATCTAATGATCTAAAGTATAACAGGCTCCTCCGCCAACACATCCTCCTCCACCTCTAGCGTCTTCGCCATCTCAATCAGTTTCTGTAGCAGCGCAACCCAATCCTCGGTCTCTTTTCCTTTCCTTGTCCCAACACCTTTGACAAACTCGTCCGCCTTGCCTGTGTTTAAGAGATGCACCCAGGACTTCTTCAGCTCATTCCTGCCTTCGAATACTATATCCTTCTCCCACCACGGAACTCTTCTCTGCAGCCCAGCAAATGCATACATTTCATCGCGATAGATAAACTGCTCTGCGAAGAAATTCTGCCAGTCATGCGCAATGTCCAGTTCACTCGCCTTCGACCCAAGCCTCTCTTCCACCGCATGCACCCGCTTCACAATCAACTCTTTTTCCTTGGCAATATCCAGCACATCAGGATCCTTAAAGGCCTTGTACACCGCCAACGCCTGCGTCTCTAAGAACGGGAATACCACGATTCCACGCGGTAAGCCCATGAACGCTAGCGTGTGTGGAGGGAAACTGGATTGGGCCACGGGCCAAATGAACCTGGCGAGTGGGAACAAAGAGTAGGTGGTGTTATAGTTGGTGGAAGGGAGAGGATCATAGGATGATGGGAAATCGGTCTTGACGACGTCGGAAGAGAAGAAGGGAAGCACAAGCTGGTACCCGGTGGCCACCACCACGAAGTCAATGTTGTCTTCTGACGTGCCGTCTACGAATTCGACGCGACCGTCTGGGTGGAATTCCTTGACAAGGTCGCGTACTTCCACGTTATTTCCAGAATCCTCAGGCATGGGGGAACGACCATTGGAGGAGTTGAAAACATAGGTGCCAGCATTCGCATAGTCTCGTGAGGTATCCACACCAGACGCGGACGCCCCAATGACCACGATTCGCTTGTGTTCCGGGTCAGGGCGTCTATATTTGATGGAGTGCTCAACTTTTCCGGATGCTTTCCACTCGTCCAGCCCGGGTATCACTGGCCATCTGGGCTCTCGGTAATGACCGTTGGCCACTACGACGAGATCGAAATCACGCACTTCCCCTGTGGATAGGGTAACCTTCCAGATCTCCTTCTTCTGGTCCCGTTCGACGTGCTGAATGCGCTCGTTGAAGACAATGCGTCGACGCAAGTCGTTGTTGTCGACAAAGCTCTCTAGGTATCGCTGGATGACCTCCGCTTTGGGGAAGATATGAGTGGAGGGAGGATATGGTTGTGTGCTGAAGCCCATGCATGGATGAGGGACATTGGTAATCAGAGAGTCATAGGTGGGCGTCAATGGGGGATCGTCAGCTATTGGCGACGATGCTAGCCATACACCTCCTAGCTTCTCTCGAGCTTCAAATGCTGTTACTTCCCATTCGCCAGACTCGACCTCGGGGCTGTCCTGGAAGGCTTTCAGGGTAGCGACACCGGAAGGACCAGCGCCTATAATGGCGATTGTCTTCTTAGGGTCTGATAGAGATAGATAACTAGTAAGCAATCTACGAGTTTAAAAGCGCTGGGCAAAACTCACTGGAGACTGTAGTCTTGGATGAGAAGATGCCCATGGTGGTCAGGATTCAAGAGGGAAAGAAAGAGAAGAGTACTAGAGGCATTCGCAACTGGGAGGTGGAAAGGTGTCATGTCCGATGAATGTGGGTAATAGAATCATAATAATCGTTGCGCAACGCGATGGTCAGATGGCTCATATTAGCATCGAACAGCAGGAAATGGCGCAACCAACATTTCATTTCCCACGCCACACTCGTGTTGCGAATCGTAACTCAGGGTTTCAACGAACGCACGTCGTTCGCCACAGACTCATATCGTTCTGCTCGTTCGTATTGCTGTGGTACAGACTGCACAGCGTATAAGGCATGGTTTAAATGCATGATGATGAATAGACACTGCACCTGTTCCAGTTCGTGTGCAATCGCCTCAATGTCTCGGAACCTGTCCACAGTTGCCTCGTATCGTGGCCCAAAGTCGTCTGTGAAGGGAAATGAGCATGGGAGTGAGATGCAACGTAGCAAGAAGACGTACATTCATCGTCTGCCATAGCCTCATCATTTCCTGGATCTTCCTTATCCGCTTTTGCTTGCTCTTCGTCCAGTTGTCTTCGTAGCTTGAGCATCTCTTCCATAGATTTGGCGACCTCCATAGGCGTATTCCTTCGCTCTTGTGCCAACGTCTTGTGCCAGTTAAAGCGTGTGTCAGCTAAAGACCATACATGTCTGTCCAGCGCCTCGTCAAATGGTTCCATGCCTTGACATGCGTCAGCAAAACCCAATCCGATTGTCGCTAGCACACACCTTGCTGTTCATGAGCTTCCAAATTCTCAAAGTTCCGACCGTTCACTCTCAGGTTCTTCTCCGCCATCGAAAACGTTTGCTGAGCGGTCTATTTAAAGTTCCATGAGCATTAAAGTTAATACCATTGTTACCAAGTCTAGACGTACGCGAAGGAGCTCAGCCATGATTCCATCTCTTTCCTCCACAGGAATATTTCGCGCCAGTATAGCCTCATCTGCTTTGCGCGTCAAGGACGCAATGTATTCGTTCTTAATTCGTAGCCAATCAGAAAGGGCGTCGATGTTTACGCGTTGTTGGTCTGCGCGCGGGGTCGTTGGAGATTCCATGATGGTGGTAGTTCCGGTCAGAGAAGCGTGACACAAAGATCGGCATCGTGGCCAAAGCGTGGCGTCGAACGTGTATGCTAATTTTCTGACTCTGACTCGACTTTGTGAAACTCATTCAGCAACTACCACCACAACATGCCTATCACTGTGACATTCGTGAGCCTCTGTTGAAATCTTCAATTTCATTGTCCTTACAAAATTTGCATTGGTTTAGATTCGACATGGAGAATCACTTGACAATCCTGTGCGTTATTGGGCTACTTGTACGCATTCCAATGGAAGGAAACTCAAAGACTCTCAATACAGAAAGGCATCTGGGCTGGATGGAAAGACGCTCCGCTCTCTAGATTAGGTGATTTGTTAAATGCACTTGCATCATCTGAATTCTACTTACATCGTGACTTACCCGTAGGTCAACGTGTATGTTATCTGCCAATTTTCTTACTGTCTCCCACATTTATCATTCATCAACTCACAGCAAGCAGATGCGCTCGGAACATCCCTTGCTAGCACCTCCATCTCCATCATCTATGCCTCTGACCTTCTCCGCGCCAACTCTACCGGACGCGCAGTCCATGCGTCTCAAGATCCTCCGCCCCCCTTTCACAATAACGCGCACTTACGGGAGCAGCATTTCGGCATTGCAGAAGGCCACAGATGGTCTCTCGGAAAACCGAAAGGGAAGACTCTGGAAGAATGCTTCCAAGCAAAGATCTTCCCGGTCTTAGAGCCTGAGGAATCCTTTCCTGAAGGCGAATCCTATCTAGATCTTGGTAAAAGGGCAGAGAAAGCTATTCAAGAATGTGTCCTTCCTCATTTGACGAAGGAAAACTACGAGAAGGACTTTCATATCGCATTGGCCAGCCACGGGCTATGTATTAGCCAGCTTGTCCCAGCGACGTTGAAGTTGGACACAACCGCATCAAAAGATCTGAATGTTTCGTATGCTGGACTGCGAAACACTGCATGGACGAGAGCTACTATCACGCTTCAGGTACAAATTTTTTCACCTGTCTCTTAACTGCTTTGGCGCTGACCTACTGTTAGGATCCTAGCTCTGGATGGCCAAAAGATAACCTTCCTCTGTTCTATGTTGAAGTGACTCACGTAGACTCTGGAGATCATCTCAAGAATCTACCTGTGAGCTCGGCTGATTGTGTTAACTCATTTCAATCCTAATCTACTTTCTTGTAGGACACTGCATCCACTGACAACGATACGTCCAACGAGCCCGAGAATAAAGAGGCCAAAGCTTTCTTCGGTGGTGCTCTCAAGAACTCAGACGCCCAGAAAGAATCGTTATAGGGATAACTTTCACTTTAATAAATACATCTATAGATAGAAGTGGTAGCTAGACAGATAACGCGTCAAGAAACATAATAGCTAAACACCAGCCATTTGATACAACAGCTCGCGGTCACCAGACTCATCGACAAGAGAGCGAAGGAATCCTTTGGGATTTTTGAGGAGATTTTTGGGAGTATCGTACTCCACCAGGTTACCAGCATCCAAGACCATCTTTTTGGGAACAGCGTCAGCAAGTCAATTCAAACGTATCATAAGGAAAAACGCACAATTTTATCAGCGTCCATGATCGTTTGCAGGCGATGAGCAACAGTCAATAACGTGGTGTCCTTGCTTAAGTGCGTCCGAAGAGACTCTTGAATGATCGTATCTGTCTTGTAATCTGTGCGTAGAAGTCTTGGATTAATGTGTGTTCTCATCCCACTGATCGTGAACACTTACCGATGGCGGACGTAGCTTCGTCGAGAATGAGCAGCTTGCTCCCTCTGACAATCGCTCTCGCAAGGGCCAATATTTGCTTTTCTCCAACAGACAAAGAGCTTCCACCAGAAGCAATGGCACTGTCCAGCGTCAGGTTAGACTCATCAGCATCCGCCTGAAGCGCTGTCAAGCCTGCAGCTTTGAGCGCATCATTCAATACAGCATCGTCATATTGGTCAAAAGGATCCAAGTTCTGCCGCAGCGTTCCACTGAGCAGCTCGGGCTACGTGAATAATTAGCAGCGAGCTATGGCTTCGAGGGTGGGAAAGGAAATCGCACCATTTGAGGAATGATGGTTATGCTGGACCTGAGTGCATCCAAATTAATTTTGTCGGTCTGCAATCCATCATACATGACTGTTCCAGCGGTGAAGATACAACGGAGAAGGGCCAAAGTTAAAGAGCTTTTGCCCGATCCAGTTCGACCAACTTGTCAAGACTCAGTACAACGCAAAAACAGCCTCCAAAAGCGCAAAACTCACCGACACCAACTCGTTCACCAGATTTGATCTCAAAGCTGATATCATGCAACACTTTCGGACCATCCTCGGAATACCGAGCAGAGAGCTTCTCAACAACAATGTTCCCTGATGCAGGCCAGTATGCTGGTGGTTCACCCTCGACAGTAGACTTCGGTTCTTGCTCAATGGTCACATAATGTTCGATACGTTCTAGACTGTTGCCTGTAAGACGCAGTTAGTATCATCGAATGGTTTCTGCAGTTAGATATAACATACCTTGAACTTCAAATTCGTTGAGAACACGAACCCACCATAGGATCATGGAACTGAATCCAACTATTACAGCAAGTAAGCAAGATGAACTAGAAGTCATTAAAGCTATCGGACGGACCGGCCATGTTGAGACTGAAGCCAGTTGTAGCAGACTCTTTGCCCGCGTAATATACCATGTAGGCAGCGAGACTAGTGAACAAGTCAGCGTCAGCTATGTGCTGAGTCAGGAAATAATATGATTACCTAGCGGAGAATAGTCCACCGAGGGCATCAATTCGGATACATATCCAGCGATTCAAATTGTAGAATGTTCGCGCAGTGCGACTGAACTTGTTGATTCGTTTGATAGATTCGTCTTTGAAGCTTTCCTGAACACCATAAGCCCGAATAGAAGCTAAATTGGATTATGAGTTGGGGTTCTCCGAGACAGTATCATAGACTTACTGATACCAGCCATAGCAGCACCAAAGCTAATCAAAAGCTAAGTGGGACTGTTTCCTCAGAAATTAGATTCGAAACGACTTACTGTCCAAGCACAGGAGCACGAGCGTTCGACATTAAGCGTTTGACCTGCAGGGAAATTAGTATTGGGTGCCGGGCTAATGAAGAAACACACGTACTGAGAGTTGAGCCTTGATATAGATTTGTCCACACAAACCGCCCATAGCAAATACGATGATGCCGGGCACAAGGAAGAGTGGCGTGACGATAATAACAGATATCAACTTGATTAACATCGAGACTGAGAGATCAATTAGGAAGTTGAGGTACAGCGCCACAGGTCCATCCACTGAGAACGTCGTCAGACACCAAAAACAGTTGGACGATGTCAAAACATACCAGCTCGAATGTCCTGCGTGCAGCGTGCAATGACACGAGAGGTAGGGGTAGTATCCAGCCATCTAACAAAAAGGGAGTGAGTAAACGCCATTTGAAGGTAAGCAAATAGCATTTACCTTAGCGTTGTACCAAGCACAGATTCCACCAGTCTCTTATGAATTGAGCGAGAGGCACGAATTGCACCATAAACGTAGACGATGTAACCAATTGTGTAACTCACAACACCCACTATGAGCATAGCAGCTAAAGGGAATGCACTAAGTGGCTGATAATCGAAACCAGATATGGAACGTACTGTATATTCCAAGATAGCTAAAGAAAGGAGTTAGTAATCAGAAGAGTAAATCACTTGGGATTCAACTCACTGAGCTACGGACACATCTGCCGGATGAGTAGCTTTTTCATACTGTGTACCCCATCTATTTGTCACTTGGTCAGCACAACAACCAATGGGCAAAAAGAACGAAAACATACATTCCAAGATACCAGATCTGCGCGGACATCATAATATCCGTGACGAAGTGGGACCCTAAGAAAATGACAAAGAACAAAACAGGACCTTGTCCTCCTAAGCCAGTCAAGTACAATTTCACTGCGGAAATACTGGATTTAGTTTCGGTCAAGGTTTAGATAGAGAATTGACGAACATGCAGCCCAACTGACATGACCCTCCTGCATCTCTTCGGCAACAATCAGCTTTCCAGCCGCTTTCGAATCTTCGGCATTGGGCTCATCAACCTGCTCATCAGCCTTTTCAAGCTCTTCTAAGTCTTTCTTAACCTCAGCGGCGATCGTTTTATCGAACTTCAAGACTTCAGAAACGGTTCCAGAGCTATGGACATGACCATTATGCAAGGAGACAACGAAGGAAGCAATCGGGCTAGCCATTGCAACGTTGTGAGTCTGAGCAGGTGATGAGTATACAGTCGTATGGAATAGGACAAGATACTCACAACAAGGATGACAGTTCTACCACGCAGAAGATCGCCTTTGAAACAGTTGTCAACGATGTACTTGGACGTATGAACATCGAGGGCAGCCAAAACATCATCGAGCAAAACTAAAATGTGACAGGTCAGTACGAATGAGCTTCGAGCACGGGGAAAAGACTCACTGGTGTTGGCTTTCGAGTATACAGCTCTGGCCAAAGTGACACGAGCTTTCTGTCCACCAGACAGAGTCAATCCTTTCTCCCCTACTTCAGTCTGATCTCCAGCCGAGAACATCAGAAGATCCTTTTCCAAGCCACATTGCTGGAGAACCTTCTTATATCGGACAGGATCGAAATCTGCGCCAAAGACAATGTTGTCCTGTAATCAAATGGTCGATTGAGGAAACTGCATCTGAACGATAGAACGATATTATTAGCTCACACGAATAGTCTCGTTCTGAACCCATGACTCCTGAGCTGCATAGGCAATACCGCCAGCCCGGGGCAAGTTGAACCACGAGCTGGGAGACGATGGGATAAAGTGCATTTCACCTGATGGTAGCTAAGTATGCCGTGAACGCAAGATTCTCCGAGCACTTACCTAACAACGCCATGAGCAAGCTCGTCTTTCCACTTCCAGTAGGTCCCACTACAAGATTGATAGCCCCTTCCTTGAAGATCAATTCTTCATCAATACGAAGTCTGAAGCGACGCTTTGAAGGAGTCAACGCTCCATCGTGCTCTTCATTAGACCAGGAGAAGGTAGCTTGACTAAAGCCGAGTACTTTGTTGTTGACCGATTCCAAGTACTCTGCTTCCTCCAATTTAGCCGAATATTCGTCCAGAAGTTCAGTCTATGCAATCATGTAAGCCGCGTGTTTGTGTACATATAAGAGGGTCACGTACGTCGTGCAAGAAGTCGTTCATACGGTTGAGTGAGACTTTAGCAGACATACTATCCATGATGATCTGGAAAATGATGTGCAACTGGTCGCGCAGTAAGTCAAACACAGACATCGAGCTGAAGATCTTGGATGCATTGAGTTGTCCTTTCATGGCGACGGTCTGTAAAATAAGATGGAAATGAAAACCAGTGGAGAACAAGTGAGAAGCTGGGTGGACGAACATAAGTTGCATAGGTCACGATCATGGTAATGATAGGGATCAAGAAACTAGGATCTGCTTAGCAATGTGAATTCGAAGATATAAAACTTGCGCCCGCCTACTTCATTGTGCCACTGAGAAGCTGCGGATAACATGTAAGCAAAATTGTGCATGAAGCAAACGGAAGAAACAAGGCCTTACATCCAAAAATTGTTTCCAACGAACCCAAACCAGTTCTTCTTCCCGTTTGACACGAATGCGCTCATTCATTTTATTCTCCCATCCGAACAACTTAACCATCCTAAGGACGTTCATGGCTAGAATACGACGTCAAAAAATGCACTTTTGAAGTATGCTGGAAGACCTACTTTCGGTTACAAACTGCACGCGACCATCTGTCTTCTTGAGCCTCTTCTCTTGCACGCCTTGTACCCTTTTGGCTACGAGCCCAGGTCCAGGAAGGGTGACGAGAATAGTGGCCAGTCCAGCAAATGCGCTCCAACCCAGGATCTGATACAGGAACACGATACAGAGCGTAATCTGAAGAGGTGTGGCAAAAAATCCGAGCAGGAAATCCCGACCATCACCAATGTTGTCGATATCCGTAGTAACCAGGTTCTGCAGTTTCCCGACTAGATTACCTCCAGATGAGTCGGAATCATCGGAGGCGCGTATTGCCGCTTGTTTCGAAGGGGATTCAGTGTCGTTGACCACTGTGGATTCCGGAGAGTGGGAAGAGGTGGAGCCTTCAACGGTCAGGGCATTGGCAGTTTCCGAGTCCGAAGCAGAATCTGGCGTTGCTGGGGCAGACGCTTTGGGTGTCGTAGCAGTAGAAGGAGCTACACTGCCGTTACCAGATGTCTCCGCCTTGATACGTATGCGAAGAGAGTGCTCGAATACCAGTTGTGTCAAGATAGCTTGCACCTGTACGAGCATACGAGTCTGTGAATGAAAGAAGTTAATAACCTTTCTTGATTGCTCTCAAGCATACTTACAGCCATGAAAATATAGAATTGGATAGCAACCGAAGCAATGAGAGGTCCAAAAAACAACCACGATATCCACACCCAGGGGCGGACCGTTTGCTCTTCGCCGGTCTCAAGATACCTGGATGATCGGGTCAAAGGGTGTAGAAAAGCACGTATAGGACAGGGAACTCACCTAAGCAACTTGTAGATTCCAATAGGTGCGGCGAAGGAGGATGTGACTTGAATCACAATCAAAAGCATCAATGTAGCATACTCTTTCGCGAATACTTTCATCAGTCCTAAAAATAGATGTTGCTTCTTCGCCCCCGAGAAAATGTCCAAAGCCTGCGCGATCCAATGAGAATTGGCGCAAGTTAGAGATACACGAGACGAACCTTGAACGATCTCGCTTTCAGGTGTTCACCAGAGTCGGTATCTGTCAGCGGCGCAAGGTCGCTGTAGTCAAGGTTGGGTACTCTGTACGCAAACCAGACCAAAGGGTCCAGGAAGTTGTACAAAGCCAAGGACAAGAGGGAGCTTGTCTGCTCGGGAGATGGGATGGCAGGATTCTGTTCGGACATTGTCAGACAGAGATAATGAATAAGAAGATGCCGTTGATACCTACCTTGGGATCTGCTGGTATGTATTCACGTGGGGACAGCAAGGGAAGAACGATAGCTGTGAGAATCAAAAAGGCCACCTTAGCCCATAATAGCTTCCCTTCGGCGATATCTTGAATGGGGAGAGAATATGTGAGGAGGGGGAATACATTTCGGTAGGCGTATACTACTGTGGTGACCAGGAGCACGACGGTCAGATGCCATCTCGCAACTCTGCTCCAGCTTCGCCTGGCAGATACCGATATCACAGACAACATCGACACGTACAGCTATAACATGATTGTCAGTTTTCTCAGGTGCGGGTCAAAGTTAAGCAGCTACGCACCAGCGTTGCACACATCCAGATATCGAGCCATTCTTCCAGCGTCCACTCCCGCCCAAAGTAGCGCCATTTCTTCCCTCTGTGGTGATGCTTTTTCCTACCTAACATACCCATGTCGCCTCCAACATCGATGTAGTCGGCATTCAACTCGTCTGCAACCACACTGGCAATGGAAAGAGCAAGCAAGGTCAGGCATCCGGCCATTCTGGCAAGCATGAACGCATAGATGTTCGGTCCACCGTAGATAGTGGTATGCCTTCGAAGATCTTCCCACAACCCTTCGCGCTCACGCCGGACATTGGTACCACGAAAACCTTCAGCGTCCATATCCTCGCTTTCTGCTGCGTTAGATTTCCGGGCCTTGATAGCAATAAAGACTAGAATGTGCAAGATAATAACCGCAATAGAGGCCAGGGATACGTAGGCAGGCAGAATCTTTGCATTCGGGAACGCTCTACACTTCTTTCAGAAATGAGCTTGGTTGAATTGTATGAAGTACTCACCGAGACGATGCGCCAGTGTTAGCCAATACGTCAAGCCAGACACTCGGGTAGTAGGACGCGGAAATACCGTACGCAGCCTCTGCGTTGACCTGCAGTGGCGTGTACATGGTGGTGGTTGGAGCAGTGTCCTGACTCGCGCAGACGGAAGCGAGATTTTAAAATGGCATCCGCTTTTGGACTCCCTTCAAATTCCAATCAATTGATCATCAACTTCCTTATCTCTCCTTCCTAATGGGGTTATCAGGCATTTCAGTCTCGCCAGTCTGACTGAGGCTAGGCGAGCATTTGCCATGTGAGCCTCAGCGTTCAACAACTCGGTTGGCCCTTAGAACACCTTCGGTAGCGATATTTAGTCCCCCCTAATGACTCGAATAAATATCACGGTCTATTCTCTCCGTCTACCATCCTCTGAGTCAGAAGTAGTGGCCTGAAGGTCACGGAAAGATATCATTTCTGCGGAAGAACGGAAGAAGGGATTTAGAGCTAGGCTTGCCAACGCTCAAGCTCAAGGCTATCTTTGCATAGTGGCCAGCTATTCATGTATACACGACCACCAATAAAGACTCAACACACAACATAGGTACAACGGGTAGATACAGTACATGATGATACGAGACCACAAATATAAAAATATTCTGCAAAAAAACTAGTAATCTTTTAAGAGCGACGTCGACGCCGACCTTCTTCCTTTCGCTGTGCTCTGAATAGGCGAAGGAATACCCTCATTGACATCAACGACGTGTCCGAACAAGGCGTCCACAGGAGCGCTGCTCCGCCTTTTGTGCTCCTTGTCGAGTGAATGGTTGGAAGGCAAGGTGAAGAAGTCCTGGGGGCTCATCAGAGCTGGTGCGCTGAGATCTGCCTTTTCCGACGCAGCAGTCTTCGAATGATCTGGAGCATGCAAGCTAACCTCCTCCGCCTCCTGGATTGTCGATAGCATACCATCACCGGTCACGTCCTCGAAATCAATCTCTGAAGAGGAATCAGAAAAGCGACTGCGAAGCCAATCAGTCCGGATGTCCAAGACCTGCTTGATCAAGCGAGGAGGAGCAGCATCGTCTGTGGCAGGTGGAGAGAGGGGACGAGATCTAGAGAGGTCCACGGCATTTCCAGATCCTGCGATTTGGCTAGGCATCTTCAACCACGATGGTAATCGGAAGCTTGATCGTAGAATATTTGAGAGACGCTGACGAGTAGGGAAGGGTATGTCATCCGAGTCGTGGCTTTCTTTCTCATTGTATGGGGGAACGGAGGATATATCTGAAGATTCGTCGCCATCTAAAGAATGCCTTCTGCCCGGATACATGTGTCTAAGTTTCTTGCGCGCGGAAGGAGTGACAGCAATGAGGATGGCGGTGAAGACCACGAAGACCACGATAGAGACGACCAACGCAACGTTGCGAGCCTGATCACGATTGTGGTTTTCTGGAATCGCTTGATGGGCTTCTGTTGTCTGCTGAGGCCCTTTCTGAGAAGAGACGGGAGAAGGGATGGCAAGCCCTGGACCAAAATGGTGCTCGAATGTGGGAGTCGGACTTGAAATGGAAGCGATTGTAGGCGTAGTAAGGATAGTAGGTGATGGCGCGAGCGCGGTCAAAGTTTCCTGGGAGCTAGGCACAGCATTGTCTAGCGCGTTGTTTTGCACGACGTGGGGTACGTTGCCTCGCTGTTGCATGATCTCGTTGTAGACTTCGCTGAGTGGACGCAGTTGTTGTGCGACACCTTCCTGCTGCAAGGCAGAGAACGCGTCCTTGTTGAATCCTACTACAACTGGAGATTCCGGGGCTACAGCACGATTCTCGATCAATCGCGTAGAGCGAGCTGTAGGAGCGCCTTTCGAGATGCAAGCCGACGCGAGCAACCAAGCCAGAAGAGTCCAAGAGACAGTAGAGTGTAGAACCTTCATTGATAGAAAGAGCGTGTTCAAGAAAAGAGCGTGTGCGTTTGTTTCAGAGCTAGAGCGAGTAGGATGTTGCCTGATAGACGACTGTGAGCGTCGCCGTCTGGCGGATAGTGATGAGAGAGCGTGTTCAAGCAGGGACTCGCAACCCAAATCAGTAGCCTCTCACGTGGCAGGCCCATCACTTTCCCCTCAACGACGACCACAACCACACACTCCTTATTCTGTCTCTCAATATCTCGGCGTAATGGCCACAGACCCTTATCATGCAGTGCAGCAAGAAATTCAGACGTCTCTGCAAGCTGCAACCCAGTTACGGGCCTCTTTCCTTCGGATACGCAACATGGCAGTGCGTGAAGATAATGAAGAATTAGTTTGGGCCCGGAATGAAGTGCGTATTCACCTAAATACATACATACATCGCTAGCTGTGGGGCTTACCGGGGTCCTTGTGTAGCTAAAAGCAACCCTTGCTTCATTGGAAGCTGACTTGGAGGACCTGGAAGAGAGTGTCCAGTAAGCACCTATAATTGTCCCTGCACATAATGTTACTCTGCTTACGCCGTATCTTTCAGAGTCGTTGAATCTGCCGACGCACGGCTATTCGGGATCGACGATGCAGAAGTCAGAAAACGAAGACAGTATGTGATTCATGTGCGAAGGGAAATCGAGGTGAAGAACATTTCGCGTTCCGCGCCTCCGAAGTCATTTACTGAGCAAGGTTAACCTGCAAGTCCAGAACATGAGAGCAGAAGTATCCGGAGGGCCAAGTTCTTCGTCCAAACGCGCATCAATACCACCATCCCGTCCAGATACTGCGAGTCCGCGACCTGAAGATCATCAGGCTGCTTGGTCGAGAGAAGAGCAGCAGGTGCGTTTACTGTCGTCATAGAACTTCCCAATGTCTCACACAATTTACATTTTAGATGATGATGCAGGAGCAAGATCAGACCATTGACAGCATCTCGGGCACTTTGAATACTCTCGCAGAACAAGCCGGTCTCATGGGCCAAGAAATCGTGGAACACAACGAGTACGTTCCATGAACTACACGGCGCCTATTGACCTTACTGAATGTCTCTACAGGCTTCTCGATGACCTCGAACAAGGCGTCAATAGGGCGGATACAAAGTTGGATAGTGCAATGACCAAAATGCGGAAGTTCATCAGACAAACGGAAGAAAGTGGAAGTGGTTGGTGTATAATCATACTGATTATCGTCCTGATGATCCTTTTGCTCGTGGCCATTCTCATTTAACTAACCATTTATCATTATATGTCATTCTCCTCCCCCATAGTTTCCTTTAATACTCAATAATCGGACAAGGATTTCCCAAACGCATTTGAAGCCCTTCCCCTGGGTCATTTTACCCTACCGATACCGGGATACTTTCGCTTTCATGTTGCTATTCTGGGGGAAGCATTAGCATTGTGGACACCAGGGTTCTTGGATAGATGTCTCTCAGACGAAGTCGTTTCTACACACGCTCTGATTTTCACATGGTTTCACTCTTAGGAGGTATATAAGGCCTGTTGTTCGTGTCTTCCCTTGGTCAGGACACCACGATGCTCTTTCTCCTCTCAACTGTGTCTGCGCTCGCGGGGGTCGCCATAGCAATGCCAGCACCCGAGCTTTCCTATCGTGCTCCATGGCTTCGTGACGCTGCCCGTACTCTCTCAGGTCGTCAAGATGCCAGCTATACTAATCGTTAGCATTCTTCGTATTCCCTCTCTCTTATAGGCTAACATCAACCTCAGCAATCATCGATGGCAACTATGCCGACCCGTGGATGATTGAATGGAATAACTCCTACTATCTTGTTCCTACCATGGCCAACGGTGGCGTTTCCATTTTCAAGTCGGACAGTATGGTAGACTTCCACGACGCTGAGCCCATCGAGCTTTGGATGCCCCCGAATCCAGATGCCTGGGCTCCAGAGTTGCACAGAATCGATGAAAACTGGTACATTTATGTCGCACTGCCTGATGGCCCTGAGGATGCTGATAGACGGTAAGCGGAACGATGTTTCTTTGAAATCACCTTTCAAAGCTAACTTTATGCAGAATGCACACATTAATTGGAAGTGATCCCAATGACCCAACTGCTCCTTTCAGTGATCTTGGACAGATTGGCACGTCTGATTCCAACTATGCGATTGACGTATGTCCTCAATATTATCAAGTCGCTTCTATTTCTGAAGAGAGTGTCAACCATAGGGGACCGTTTTGCAGAACTACAACGGCAAGAATTACTTCATCTGGTCAGGGAAAGAGACAAGAGAGACCGGAGAAGTGCAATATATGTGAGCACGAACTGGATGAAACCCCTCGATTGCATATGACTGAAACGATATGCCTAGTTATATCGCAGAGATGGATACGCCCTCCAGTGTCATCGGCGAGCGCATCGTAATTCATTCCCCTTACTATCCTGACGGCTCTAGGAAGGAGTGGCAATGGGCATCCAATGGCTATGGTGTAAACGAGGGCCCAGAAATCCTCCAACACGATGACCAGACCTTCGTTGTCTATTCTGCCTGTGGTTCTTGGGACCCCTGCTATGGTCTCGCTATCATTGGACTGAACGGTACAGACCTGGATCCGCTCAACCCCGAGTCCTGGTGGGCAAACGATGATGGTCCCGTCTTCTCCAAGTCTGCCGACACCGTGGGTACTGGACATGCATCATTTACCGAGGATAGGGATGGCATCCCATATTTGGTGTACCACGGTTGGGCAGCTGACGACGATGCAGGCTGGGGATCTAGAAAAGCATTTGTGCAGAGCTTCGAGTGGAACGAAGACGGCACTCCCAAGTTTCCTGTACCTGCTGCCCAAAACGTCCCCCTTCCATCGCCTGTGTAAAAAGATCGTCATACCATCTGAACTAGTGCTCATTCAAGGCATACAAAAAGAATAAAATTACAAGTGTAGCAGAAATTATAGGAAAAATGTAGTACAGTAATAGTGGAGCAAATCGAAGCCGTGTGCTATCCGTTCAATCATCCAAGCAACGTCTTAGGGATGGCATCCTTGATTTCCTTCAGCACTTCGATAGTTCTTCCATTGGATGCCTTGACTTTGACTCGAACGCTACTTTGGAATTTCGAAATCAATTTCTGAGGATCAGAAAGATTGGACTCTGGTTCCCACGTCGCATTGTCGAAATCGTATCTGCGCACAAGCATCAGGTTCCCTACAAGTGCACACATAGAAATTACTGACCCGCTCCATTCAATCAGCCACCAACCCGGTCTCTTTCCCAGGAGCCTTGCGATGGTATACCGTTCCTCTCCTTCAGGGTCTTCATTTGCACACTCTTCACCGCGATGGCATCTCTGCGTTCCAACTTTAACATCTTCGTGGCGTACGATACTGTTTAAAGTATCAACTTCGGTGGAACATGGAGATGGGTCAAGAGGTGCATACACGTCTGGATCGGCTACACACTCGGGACATGTGTACTTGGTGCTCTCGTCATGCAGGACAAAATCATTGCGAGGAATTCCCACACAACCATGATGATACCACGCATTACAATCGTCGCATTGAATCCACTTCAAGGTAATGCTCGGTCAGTGCTGCCTTACATATCCTTGCAAAAGGCACTTACGTCTGAACCATTCACAGCCTCAGGCCATTTCCCGTCATCGCTGAGCTGGACCCTAGTGGGTTTCCCTTTTCCTTTCTTTCTCGGACTGATGCTTCGCTTTGTCCTTTTCAGAGGGCTACTGTCAATTTCAGTACCCGCATCGGATTTCCTTTTGGACGATGTAGAGTCTTTGCGGTGAAAATTAAACGATCCTTGAGGAGCAGATGAAGATGCAGTATATGAGCTTGCTCGACTGAGAGTAAGGCTCTTGTTCGACTGGCTCCTGGTCAGTCTTCCGGTTGCTGCAGCTGAAGACGACGAAGCAATAGGCTGCGAGGCATACTTCGAAGCTTGTGCCAAAGGTATTTCCTTTGCATTATTCGTAGGTTCCTGTACTCCTTCAATCTTTCCCTCTGCTGAAGAACTTGGAGCAGAGGTTTTCAGGATGACATCCGCTTTCGGTTCAGGGATGTTTCCGAGACCTGTAAAAGGCACTCAGACAAATCTGGTGTACACCAAGACCACGATAACCTACGCGCTGGGTTTGAAGAAGCCTCTGGAGCTTGAGCAGGGGATCCAGGAGGAACCGAGATCGGAATGATTGGGGAGGTGGTGCTATGAAATGGAGTGTTCCGCTTGGCAGTAGGCATTGCGTGAGGGAGATTTGAGCCTGATGTACATGTTAGCTTTAAGATCGTCGGGTGAAGGAAAGACAAGAACGCACTACCAGCTTCATTATCTTTGAGCATCTCGAGGATTTCATGAGTAGCAAAATGAGTGTCTTGGATCTGTTTCGCCTGTTGTTCGCGGTCACCAACAAGAGAGTGTAATACTGTCTCCATTTCTTTGACTCTCGATTCCACTGCATTGCTCGATTTCACTTGAATTTCAGCATATTTTTTGAACCAGCTAGCAGTGACGGACGCCTGTTTCTCTGCATTGCTGACATACGAGTTGTATGTACCAGTGAAAGCTTGAAAGGTTTTGTAGAATTCCTCGATACTGCTGGACAGCGCAGATATCTGCCTTGACGCCGACTCCACCTGCTGAGTGACAGATTCAAGGGAGACATAGCCCTGAAAGCGAGGAATAGGTACGTAGTATCCAGTATAAGGTTGCTGTGAGCCATGCGCGGTAGCGTTGGAACCAGGGGGAAGGATTGGTGCTGGCAGCAGTACCGGCTGTGCAGGAGGGCTCGTACTCGATTGCACGGTGTGGGCTCTAGGCAGCATGGTGGTCGAGAGCAATGGAAACGGAGATCACGACCAAACGAAGATCCAATAATACGGCCACAACGCGTACACAAACGTAAACAAATATCGCGCACCACATACGCCTACACACGCATCTAGCCTAACCACTACCACTACCGAGGTCAGTCCAAAAGCCTGGAAGTTTTCGTCCTAGCTAACGCTTTACATCCTCAGTAATGAACCGCTCAAAGCCCGAGCAAAGGTCACCTCTCATACCCCCACGCTTGGTTCCCACCGCCGCTGCTAATGTCGCACAAGCTGAGACTGCTTCAGCGTTAGCAATACGACGACAGATAGAGTTCATCGCTCAGCAGCATCTGGAAATTCTGAACAATACGGAGAAGCTCTCCAGATCTATAGACACTGGGTTCAAAGACATCCATGACCGTATGGATCGCCTTGAGGCAAAACGAAAGGTGGAGAGCACGGAAATCCGACACCATATCGAGACCACTGAAGGAACTCTGGAACGCCTTCTATCTCGCTCTGAGCAGATTGAAAACATCTCAGAGGTTAACGGTCAGATTTACGCCAAGGTAGATCATATATATCGCGAATTTTTGCAACAGCAGAAACTAGGGTCTACCTGGCAAGGACACGGTGCCCTGTCTTCCGGTCAGTGGAGATATATGCGTTCTGAACATCCTTTGACACCTCCCTTTCAGAGCATACCGACTATCGCGAAGCGACATCCGAGCACGGCGTTCCTTATAAATCTGACCAAGGTCCTGTGGCATCCTCCTCCTCCTCGACAACCCTCTACGTCGGCCAAAATCAAACTATGAAAGAGGGACAGGCATTCCAAAATCCGGAAATCTATGCGCCACCCATTGCTGCGTCTTCATCCGAGGCAAGCACGCTCTACAGCACGTTCACCCCCGAAGCACTCTCGCGCACCGAATCATTCACTTCCCGTGTCGCATCTCCTGCTCAAGACTCTGATATGGAAATGTCCGCCTACCCGTATAATTCTCCTCCCCACCTTCTACCGGCTCGGTTCACTGAATCACCCTCAATGGCCACTGATACCCCAGTACCTGCTTCTATGAGCCAATTTGTGAATGAGCATTCGCAAGAAGAGCCTCAGAACTCCCTTATGCCGCCAGTTGCGTCAACCAGCACTGAAAACGCGTTTCAATCTATCTTCTCGACTCCCATAGTCGTAAGCTCCCGAGAGCTCAGTCCGTTGACCCCGATTTTCGAGCCCGCCGACCTCCCCCTTACGGTCGATCCGAGAGTGTTCATGATGTCTCCTGAGGAGGTCGAAGGGAAAGCGAACGTGATAGTGGAGAAGTCGAAGAAAAGGAGAAAGAGGGCAACTGGAAATACGTCGTCCAAGCGGATGAGGATGAGCAAGGCCAACGGCAAGAAGAAGGCCATCCCAGTGGTCATTGAGGGAGTCGAGTGGCCTGCAAACATCGAGGGGGAGACTGTGAGTTGGCTTCTTCTATTGCCCCTATCTATCTTCCTAACTTGGTACCAGTGCATTCGTTGCGAAGGCTGTCATCAATGGTACCATTTTGGATGTGTGGGAATACCACCGAATGATGCTCGACTCCGAGATGAGAAATTTCAATTTCATTGTCCACCGTGCCGCCAATCCGAGTGAGTGTCGATCTGCTGTCGATCATGATTGCAATCTTATCTCTGAAGCAGGAATATTGCCGGGCCTTCTACCGACCGGGTGTCCCCAGCTCCAGGAGGTAGACAGGAATGCCAACGACCGAACTGTCAATTCTCTTCAACCGCCGACGAAACCTATGTCATTTCTCGCCTCATTGCAAAGATGTACGGTCAACAGGTCGAAGGAAGTACCAAGCCACTGTGCATGTGGCTGGTTGAATGGGAAGGGTGTGTCCTTGTTTCAATTCGGTTCATTGACTTAGTCTCATTATCACTTTCTACTTTCAGCTACGACGTTCTGGATTCCACTTGGGAGTGGGAGTACAAGATGTCTGACCCCAGAAGCCTTATCAGCGCATTTGAAGCTGTGATTGATAAAGTGCTAATCCAAGATGCCGAGATATTGAAAGAAGTGGTCGATAGGCTTCCAGCTAATCAATTGGGTAAATTGCTGGAAACTTGAAATACCTATCCTTCAGAATGTTCTATCTCTTTACGTGTTCTAACAGAGGTGTCAACAGCAACGGGCTCAGTTTCGCTTATCCTACAATCTATTTCTTGTTACATAGCGTATCGTACCACCTCTTTATTCTTCGCTTTTCGTTGTCGGTTTGCTTTGTGTACTATACGTCTAGGTCAGTAGTTCCAAGTCCGTTATAGTTTTTATCAATATTCCCTTTTATTCCTCGTTTTGGCTATTCCATTCTCTCACTGTGTAATTGTTATTTTTTTTTTACTTCTCTGTTCCTCTACGAGCCGGTAAATCTTTGGCGTAGTTTCCATATATCATCCTCAGTTAGATGGGCGTTATTTTTGAGGTATTCCTCAACCCCTCCGTATCTTGATTTAATCAACTGCAACGCTGCACGCATCGTTTCTGGTCTGCATTTCATATCAGTTTCTCCCCTCGCGAAAGATATGCGAGAGACTTGCTCGGCGCTGCCCATCTTCCTAAAACCTTCCCAATTCTCTGCATACGCGGCTGTTCTCTTGAACTTTGCCTCTAACATGGGGATGACTGGCTCAAGTCCCACGTTGGTCAAAGCATAATCCTGTACAATATCTTCTTCACATGCTCCCAGAATCTGATGAGCCAAAGCTTCAGTAGAAGTGAGCAATGGTACGATGTTAAAATGTGCTGACCAAGAGCGTCAAAGCTGCGAACAATCCAGCTCTGTCTTTCCCGGCTACAAAAGCGATACAGTTGAGATTTACAAGCGGTATAGCGTGATATCTGAGACGTACCAGTACAATGAACCAGACAGGCTGTGCCGTTGTCGATTAGGTGACGAAACACGCGCTCATACGATGATGCGCCAGCGTCTAGTATTTCCTTGTAGGTCTTCATGAAAGCTACCAGCGTATCTTCATCAAACTCCTTAAGCCTGTGATCCTAGTCAGTCACCCATGCGTGGAATTCGAAGGATTACAAACCTAGCAGCTAGCGTGATAGGATCGAAAGCCTTGTCTTGTGCTACAGGCACCTTAACAATCTCAATTCCTGGAATGTCAGGAGTGACACTGTCAAAGCCTTTTTTCTCGCTCTCAGCACGAAAGTCAAAGATATGTGTGATGCCCAGGTCATGCAGCTGGCCATGTCCTTTCGACGTGATACGAGAAGGATCGCCTGAGCGGTACAAGATTCCAGGCTTTACAAACCCATTCTTGATGAGAACAGACTGTCCCCCAATAGTGCGCATGTTGGCAGCGCCTTCGACAGAAACGAAGGGAGGTTGGTCTATAACATTAGGCATTCTAGAGTAGAGCAGTGGTGGATGTCGATGAACAGTGAGTAGTAGTGGTCGAGTCAGAAATCAACCACGTACTATAGCTACACCGTGTACGTAGCGGCATCGTGGCAACCGTGAGAATTAAACATTTATTGACCTTCAAACCCGACAGGCGCAAGATGTCCAGATACTGAAAAGTTGAGACTGTACCAATATCTGCTCAAGTCCAAAAATCTCAAACTCAGGCTGAAGCCAACGAGTAGGAGGAGCTCAGAACTAAGCGAGCATGTGAAATTGATTTGAACCTGTGCGTCATCAATTCGGTCTCTCACCGTCGCGTTGCAGTGGCACTCGTTCAAAAACTATTTGAACCTGATGCTCGGCTAGCTTTCTTCCCCTAATACCACAGCATACCTCCATTGCAAACTCCTCTAGCAATGCGGTCTTTCGCCATCACTACTTTCGTGCTAGCCACATTCACGGGACTCGCCACAGCACAAGATATCTGTAGCGAACCAGAACGCGACAATTGCTCCTTCTACGCTACCTGCCTGGAGCCCACGTACCAGTGTGGAGAATCTGGCTATCCAATCGGATATGGCCAGAAATATTGCACAGCATTCAGCGACCAAAGAGACAAGCTCACACCAGAGCCTGGTCAAGTGTGGATGTTGGACACCATGCAATGTCTACAACGGTTCCTCGTCCCAGAGGCAACTCACGCAGAAGGGGCAGCTCAGACATGTGAAGAGCTTAACGACAAAGCATTCGGGTCCCATGCAGAATGTTATATCGACAATGGTCTATGCACGTTGCCGGTGGAGGACTGGTTTGCAATTGTCGACATTGTAGAGCTCAAGACGCTGTTCCAGAGTTGGGAAGCATTCCTCGCTACCGTGGAAGCTGCAGATGGGTGCTTGGACTTCTATGCATGGTTGTTGGTCAACTTAGTTTGAGTGGGAGGAAGAGAAATATGATGTAACTGTACGTATGTCAGAGATATGTCACTTTGTGTTCAAAGTCCAATGAAAAGTCCAAGTATGCTGGGAATAGTCAGATCACTCTGTTTTACCATTCTTCCGGATGGCCATAATGTATGTCCCAAGCAATCCCACCAATATCAGTCCGACAACTCCCAGCACGACGCCCATCACAATCTTGCCAACGAGAGGTAACTGTGGACCAGCGCACCCATCTTGTATAGCTTGATCACAAGGACGACTCTTTGGTCGCACTTTGTCGTATTCGCCAGCCGCAAGAGAAGTAAAGAATGGGTCAGTGTTATCGTTCTTGACGTGCATTGCAGCTAATGTAAGCATGGGAGCGTTATAGTCAAGGGCAACCTGAATTACATATAAGCGATCAGTTTGGGGCGTTGGGATGAAGCTGTCGACTTGCCTCGGACTCCACCCAGTCACTCCGGATATCATGGTATCTGCCTCTTTTGTCTGGTCCACCAATCACTGCACCGTATAGTACATGCGCCATCTCTGCTGGAACAGTATCAATTTCGGCGATATTATTGCCTCCGCTTGCCATAGCAGAGTGTGGATTGGAGGGCGAGTTGGGGTTGGACCCCACGACATAAGGAACTTGAAAAGCAATACCGATCAGCCAAAGACAGAGCGCGATATGTTAGTAGAACGTACCATGCATAGGATTGTCTCCTAAGGCATAATCCACTTGTGACTTTGCAAAGTCCTAAAGTGCTTTCTCAGTACTATTGGAGCAGAATGATAGCATCTTTCTCACTTGGTATGTCTGCCGCTTGTCGTCTGAAGAGGACATAGGTGCATATCTCGAGAGGAGCATAGCCGCGTTGAGAGCCGGATTCAAGCTGGCACTATCTGAATCTCCATCATACCAAAGCAGTCCTCCTAAGGCACGGGATCAGGAAAACAGCTCCTATATGGTGTCTCTAAGCGACTGACCTCCGGTCAAATAACCTCTATCTTCGTTTACAACTCCATCGAAATATTTCTCAGCTGCATCTCTCCACTTGCTTAGGTCATCTCCTCCTAAGTCGTTATTCGACAAAGCGGCCTGGGCGAATAATACATATACACCTGGTGTCTTGGAGTCCCAGTTGTATACTGCATCCTGTCCACCTAGACTATATTGATCATAATAGCCTTTGGCGTCTTGATAATACGACTTTGCAGCAGAAGAATCAGAGCCATTCTGTGCAGTCGCAATAGCGAGGAAAAGAGCAGCCAAAGTGAGTTCGTCGCCATAGCTTGATGATGCGTAGCTATCTTCAGCTGCAGGCACCGAGTCCTGATAGTTCGCTAGTCCACCTTCTGCATTGACAGCGAAATCGTATAACTGTGTCGCGTGCTGTAACAAGGTGCTTGCGTAGGTATTATCTTGCAGGGACGCAGGTGGCGTGAAGTAGGAAGTATTGAAGAATGTGTGGTTTGCATAAAGGGCAGAACATGCAGAGAACGCGGAGGATGCTGCCGCTGCTGCGTCTGTTCCTGGGTTTGTGGAATTAATTTGGAAAGAGGATCTGGGGGTGGGAATGTCGCGGTCTCCGCCCCAGTACGAGCCGTCGTCGTCTGATTCGGATACGAGAACGTAGAGAGTGTTACTAGAAGGATGTGCCTAGTAAAGAGTAAGTATTGGACAACATAAAGGAGGGGAGGCATACCTTGATGAGCCAGTTCAGCCCCCATCGTAGCATGCTGTCGAGGTATGGAGTTTGATTGGCCAAGTCATAGCCTTATTTACAGACTAAGATGGCTTCTTGACAGATGGACATAGCACAAGTTCCTCACCTTCGCCAACATCCATTGCACCCCAACAAATTGACATTAAACTGAACGACTATTGGGAAGCGAAAGTCAGTAATACAGAAGGGAAATAATGAGATTCATGACTTGCCAAAGGATATGTAGCCTTGATGAAGTCTACAGAGGAGTTTTAGGACGCGAAAATCTGCAGATACATGCTCGATACGCACTTCCAGCATCGTAATATCCTCCTGCAGGTCAACATTAGTATTTGGACCCCGCCAGCCGACGAAATACAGCGTACCACTCAAATCCAGATTCACGTCTTCGCCATCATCTTCACAGCTAGAGTTTCTCCAATCAACTCGGTTCGTGGAAGACAAGTTTCCGCTCCTCTGTGCGTCGTAAAAGTACAGCAAGTTGCCCAGAAGTGTGGACCATTGCGGATTAGGAGACGACTCGTTGGACTTTACAGCACCAGCGTCTGCATCTGGAGGAAGATACTGTGGATTGGGTAGCGACACTTGACACCAACCAACTGAGAGAAACGCCCACAGGCAGCTCGCTGTGAGAGTAACGCGCATGATGCATTCACTGCACGAGGCCGCCTTCCGAATGCGATCAGCTTCACGTGCGCCATCACCACTTGCTTCCTGACCCCATCATCTCAATGCCTCCACTTCCAAGCAGCCTTGACCAGGAATCTCTGGCTCTGATTGATCAAGTCGAAAGAAGGAAGACTGACCTCAACGACTACCAACTACCGCGTCTGCGTAATTGTCAAGGGCCACTGTCGGTGCAACAAGACCTAGCTGCAGAACTACGAGAGGACATCGACACGTTTGCATCGCAGGTCGAAGTATGTCATCCTTGAATTATATGGAATGATGTCCTCAAATTTTCTCGTAAGACATTAGAACTGCTTGTTCCAGACCAGAAGGGGATCAAGAACAGGCGAGAGCTAGGAGCATATGTGGACGGGTTGAAGGATGCACTGCTCAAGTAAGTGATCTCCGCCTGCTGTAATACCCTGTCTTGACGAGCCTTCAGGATTCGAAAGGACTCTCGAGAAGCAATATTGTACTCTAAACGCGCTATTGACTCCCAAGCCAAGTCACATCGAGAAGAACTCTTGAGTTCATCAGCGGCTACGGAGAAACGAGGAGGATCAGGAGGGTAAGCGCTTTATTGACTCCTCAAAGGTACACAACTCACTGACAATCTAGTGAGGATGCCCTGATGAGAGCAAACAACGAAGTAACAGATGCCCTACGACGTACAATTGGTGTCATGCAAGGCGAACTTGAGCGTTCGGTGCTCTCTTCGCAGATGCTGGGTGCGTTCCGTCTATTCTTCTGAACCTCTGTCTTACCTTCAAAATTCACAGACGATTCCAGCGCATCTCTCAGAGCGACTTCGTCTACCCACGATACTCTCACTAACGTAATGGGAACTTCCAAGCAACTTATTACCGCCCTTGAGAAATCTGACTGGCTGGATCGTGTCCTCATCCTTTCCGCTGTTGCCTTCTTCATTATCGTTGTTCTGTTCATCTTGAAGGAGCGCTTCGTGGACAGGACTTTGCGCATCGCTTTTTGGTGGACTAGATTCCTACCATCCTTCGGCAGTGCACTCTCTAAATCGGAAGAGCAAGCAATGTCTGCGATGGAAGAGGGTTCCATGACATTGTCAAGCTTGACTGTAACCGCGTCAAGTCTTGTTTCAGCAGTAACCGCGACTGCTTCTGCTGTCCTAACGTCTGCTGCATCCGAACTCAACTCCTCGAGCATTCCCTGGGATGTACAAAACACTACTTCAATAGACGACTTTTCCAACACGTCCACCAGTGATCACGCGGAAAGCACGGAGTTTATACACGAGGAACTTTAGCGTGTACGGGGTAGACTTTCTGGCATGTCGAGAGCAGAGAAATACTATTTGTTTTCACCTTCGGAAAGCCGGTGTCGTCTGAATCGAGCTCACCACATTCACATCCTTGCAGAAAACTTATAAGAGAGAGGAGTTCGACAAGGTTATCAGACCGAAATTCATTGGCAATAACCGGGGAGGCTTGTTTGACTTTGACATGATGGCAAAGATGTCCATTCTTACACAGAGTCCGAACGAGATGCAGATTCCCTTACATCATACAGCATTCACTAAGAGCTACTCGAAAAAGACTGTTTATTATGTATGAAGAACTATAGTTTGTACGTGCCATTACATCGTCACCATTTGTTCCTCTCAAAAAAAGGAGTGGTCCAGTGGTCAAACGTCATACGAAGCTCTGGGCGGTGGGGCCTCAAGAGGATGTGCTTCGGTGTTGAAGACGTCTTGAGAAACAGCTTAGTCGAGTTAACTTGTGAACCAGACTGTCAACGACTTACATTTGTCCAAACTGATATGGTTCGGATCGTCGAAAGTGAGATAGCTGGTTTCCATGTCAGTTCGAGCATGTTGGCACACTAGACCAACCACTCACAGATATTTCAACACCTCGGCATACCAAAAGCTTTCCACGCCATCAAGATGTTGCGGCTGCTTCTCATTCACATTGCCAATCCCAGAATACAGGCGCTCGCCATTTCTCTCGAAACGCAAGTAACTCTGAATGCTCTTCGTCGCCTGCCTTGCTCGATCTACATACTTTTGATCTCCTGTGACTCGCCATGCGTAGAAGTTAGACTCCAATACTTCAGGTCGAAGATAGTATCCAGCAGATGTAATATAGAATCCATGTTCTTCAAAGAATAGTTTTTGCTGAAACGTCATGCCAGCGGCATTGGAATCGAAGGAAAAGCCATCTGGACCAATTCCCGTCCTTGCAACAGAGTTAGCCATGGACACAATAGACCATCAGGATCAGCAACATACAATGTACTCGCATAAGTATTCCAGCAGCCGTCTACTAGTTTCAGCCCATAATCAACGATTGTCTGATTGTTCGTTAGCTTTCCCCCTATCCCAATTCCGCCGCTATCAGCATAACAACTTTAAACGATGCGAATATACCTACCCAGTAGCCAATTCCCTCCATGGAAGCACGCAAGGTGGGAGCTGACGTCCTGGACCTTATTTCCATCGTATTGGCCTAGATAACCAAAGGTGCCTCCTTGAGATTTAGTCTCCTATAACAGACTTCATTAGCGAATGGTTTTGTTGCAGAGTTATCGTTACTCGCATGATAGAGAACACGGATCGAGGAATCAACTGCAGCCAGCCATTGACGGGTGTATATAGGATCATCTGTATTGCTCAAGCGTGCATATTTGATCAGATATTCCATGTAGCTGTCCGATCCTCCTCCCCAAGTCTAAGGAAACTTGTGAGCAACTGCATATTCGTGTGCTCCCCAATGACTCACTACAAAGGAGCCCTTAGAGGCACCGCTGGCAACATCGAGGCCTTGAGCAGGAATACCAGGTAATGGATTACTCTATTGGCCGAAATAAACCAAACGTCCCAAAGGCATTACCACTGACGAGACATACCAAAAGAGCTAGATGCTTGAACGTTTTCTCAGCAAGCGCATAATATGTCTCGTTGTGGGTGTATCGACTCAATGTTTGCCACTCCAGGATAAGCTAAAAAGCCTCCATTGTAGCGTAACGGCAAGAACTGAGAAAGCGCGTCACTTACTGATCCAGCTTCTGCGATGTTGGTCTATCCATACACGACAGTGTTGTTAGATATTCAACTACTATCCATTCAAGTTCCAAAACTCACAGTTCCTTGGTTGTAATCCGGCTTGGGCGGAATAGTTGAAAAGTCAAGATGACCGTAAGGAATGTCATTGTCCTGATGGCACTGCGTTAGACTCTTTAGCAGAGGAGCATAGAGAGGGCATACATCAATCCATGCAAAGCTCATCAAATCTCCAATTTCCTGAGCTTTCAAGAGCAAACGTTCGTCGTTCCCCCCGCTAAGTTCATAGGCGCTAAGTAACCCTCCCATCTGCAAGTATAATTTAACATTGGGCGAATCGGAGGGCGACACAAGCATACGAACATAACGGATAGTGGTTTCAAAAACACTAAGTGAAAGGATAGGTAAGTTCACAATGAATAACGCATATAGTGCCAACTGAACACACCTGACACCTCCGATGGCCTTGGAAAAGTCAATGCTGGAAGAGAAGGAAACGGCTTCGTCG
>Ga0247730_1000152_pt1 | contig 66831 bp, 67 predicted proteins | sample UWRJL073202C2_FD_180959 | JGI IMG/M metagenome (GOLD analysis project Ga0247730, IMG submission 180959) | Plant litter microbial communities from Arlington Agricultural Research Station in Wisconsin, United States - UWRJ-L073-202C-2 | ecosystem: Environmental > Terrestrial > Plant litter >...
GCACGAGCGCCTGTTCTACCGTCCACTGCTCTCCGCCGTCGCCGCCCTGCCCGAAGACGGGCTCGCGCTCAGCAGCGAGCAGGCCACCGCCCGACTCGCCGCCATCGGGTTCCGCGACCCGGGCGGCGCCCTGCGCCACATCGCGGCGCTCACGGGCGGCGTGTCGCGCCGGGCGACGATCCAGCGCAACCTGCTGCCGGTGATGCTGCAGTGGTTCGCCGAGGGCGCCGACCCCGATCACGGCCTGCTCGCCTTCCGCCGCCTCAGCGACGACCTGGGCGAGGCCTACTGGTTCCTGCGCATGCTGCGTGACTCGTCCGCCGCCGCCCAGCGTCTCACGCAGGTGCTCTCCGGCTCGCGCTTCGTCGGCGACCTTTTCGAGCGCATTCCCGAGGCGGCGGCCTGGCTCGAGAGCGACAACGAGCTGCGCCCACGCCCGGCCCCCGTGCTCGTCGCCGAGGCGCGAGCCACCGTTGCTCGGCATTACGACGACGCGGATGACGCGGCTCTCGCACTCCGCACCGCGAGGCGCCGCGAAATCCTACGTCTGGCCATGAGCGCCATCCTCGGCACGATCACGGTCGAAGAGCTCGGCGTGGGGCTCTCCGACATCACCACCGCGATCCTCACCGGCGTGCTCGACATCGCCCACCGCTACGGCGACGGCATCGAGTTCGCCGTCATCGCCATGGGCCGGTACGGGGGAGCGGAGCTGGGATTCGGGTCGGACGCCGACGTGATGTACGTCTACCGCCCCGCCGGCGCGAGCGACGAGGAGGCGCAGTCGCGCGCCGAGAACATCGTGCGCTCACTCGCGCGCCTCACCGAAGACCTGCGCACCCCGCTCGATCTCGACATCGGCCTCCGCCCCGAGGGCAAGAACGGCGCGATCGTGCGCTCCCTCGAGTCGTACCGCGCCTACTACGCCCGCTGGTCGCTCACCTGGGAGGCGCAGGCGCTGTTGCGCGCCCGCGGGGTGGTCGGCGATGCCCCGCTCATCGAGGCGTTCGAAACGCTCGCCGACGAGGTTCGTTTCCCCTCGGCCATCAGCGACCGGGACGTTCGTGAGATCAAACGCATCAAAGCGCGCGTCGAGTCGGAGCGGCTGCCGCAGGCCGCCGACCCCGCGCGCCATCTCAAGCTGGGCCGCGGCTCGCTGAGCGACGTCGAGTGGTTCGTGCAACTGCTGCAGTTGCAGCACGGCGCCCGCAACCCAGGGCTGCGGACGACATCCACGCTCGCCGCCCTGGTGACGGCCGAGGAGGCGCGGCTGGTGACAGCAGAGGACGCGGCCAAGCTTCACGACGCCTGGGTGTTCGCGTCGCGGGCGCGCAGCGCGATCACGCTCTGGAGCTCGAAGACCGCCGACGTTTTGCCGACCGATCGTGAACAGCTCGAGGGAATCGCGCGGCTGCTCGAGTATCCGCCGGGATCGGCATCGCAGCTCGAAGAAGACTATCTGCGCACGACGAGACTCGCTCGGCACGTCTTCGAGCGCGAGTTCTACGGTGCTCCGGTGCAAACAGGGCCGTATTCCACCTGAGCACGCCTCGCGTCGGGTCACGGCATACCTCCCACCCGCGGCAGATTAGAGCTTTCTCACGCAAAGATCGTGCGTCCAACGCGCGTGATGCACATCAATGATGCGTTTGCATGAGCTGAGCAAAATGTTTTTTTATGAATTTTCGCGACCGAATTCGAGCCTGAAAACGGGCTGTGAGCTTGTACCCCATTTGCCCATCTCGCCCCCCAAAATGGGCACTCTGCAATAGACGCATGAAGCCCGCGAAACCCCCGCATCGGTGCCACCCGAGTGGGGGTGCCTCCTTGTAAACGCTGGCATTCGCGATCTCGCAGAGCTCGGTTGAGCGTCGGTGAAACGGTCACACTCGCGTCATCCGAAGGGCCTCAAATCTCGGTCCCCCAAAGCGGGGACCGAGGTCAGATGAGCTATTCGCAGCTGTAAACGATGACCGTTTCGCAGCGCTACGCCTGTTGCCTAACTCTCCTTGCGGCCCCCGTTCGTGGCACACATACTTGCCATACCCGAAGCGCAACATTCCAGTTCCCCAATGCTGTGGAAGTCAAAAATCGTCACAGCACACTAGGGGAGTTATGTTCATATTCATACTTCAGATCCGGCACCTCATCGAGGGTCACCCGGAGCTCTATCTCTTCACCGTCTACTCCGCCTGCATCTGGGTCCTCTGGATCATCAAGGTTCTGGTCTCCCGCCGTTACCGCCCGTTCACGGGCACCTACACCGGCACCACGAGCGTCGTCGTCCCCGTGGTCGACGAGCCGCTCGACCTCTTCCGCGACGTTATCGAGCGCATGGTGGAGCAGAAGCCCGGCGAGATCATCGTCGTCATCAACGGCGCCGAGAACCCCGCCCTGCAGGCGGTGTGCGAGGAGTACGCCCCGCTCGTGCGCTGGGTGCACACCCCGATCCCCGGCAAGCGCAACGCGGTCATGATCGGCACCAACCTCTCGAAGGGCGACATCACGGTGCTCGTCGACTCGGACACCGTGTGGATGCCCAACGCGCTCGACGAACTGGTCAAGCCGTTCGCTGACTCCCGCGTCGGCGGCGTCACCACCCGTCAGCGCATTCTCGAGCCCGAGCGCTCGTGGATCACCCGCTGGGCCGACTGGCTCGAGAACTCGCGCTCGCTCTACTCGATGCCCGCGCAGAGCGTTATGGGCCAGGTCGGCTGCCTCCCCGGCCGCACGATCGCCTTCCGCCGCTCGATCCTGATGAAGGTCATGGACAAGTTCATGACCGAGCGGTTCATGGGCGTCTTCCTCGAAGTGTCCGACGACCGCACCCTCACGAACCTCACGCTCAAAGAGGGCTACCGCACCGTCTACCAGCACACCAGCCTCGTTTACACCGACGCTCCGCTGCAGGTGAAGAAGCTGTTCAAGCAGCAGCTGCGCTGGGCGCGCGGAAGCCAGTACAACACGCTGCGAATGCTGCCCTGGATGCTCGGACACGCACCGCTGCTCGCGCTGTTCTTCATCATGGACATCATCCTTCCGTTCCTGCTCGCCGGTGTGATCGGCGGCTGGGTCTACCGCGCCTTCACCGGCCAGGGCTACAACTTCTACGAGGGGCTGCTGCACGAGTACGGAGTCCAGTCGGGTCTGCTCGCGATCGTGGCACTCATGGTCGTGTCATCCGTTCTCAGCATGGGTATCCGTCAGATGCGTCACCTCGGCGAGAAGCCTTCCGACTTCTTCCGACTGCCGATCTTCATCCTCGCCTCGACGTTCTTCCTGATGCCGATCCGTCTTCTCGGCTTCTTCCGCATGGGCCACGCGAGTGGCTGGGGAACGAGAGCCGGCGCCTACGCCGGTGGTGCTCAGGATGACGCGGCCGACGCGTCGCGCGAACAGGCCGTCGAGAACCCGGGCCACCTGGCTCCCGCCGGACAGGCCGACCTCGGTGACATCGACTCCTCGTGGGCACTGTCCACCGCGGGCACGGTTCCCTCCGACGGCAGCGCTCTCGCGAACCGCTACGACCTCCAGGACGGCAGCGTACTGGTCGACGAGCGCCGCGCAGAAACCATCCGACCGATTGTTCAGAAGCCCGTCATGAGTAAGACCGCTCCGCGGCGTCGCCTCAACCCCAAGGCAGCGTTCCCTTATCTCATCGGCTTCACCATCTTCTTTGTAGAGGCGGTACTCCTTGTCCAGGTCTAATACCTCATGGTGGGCGTCGAGTACGTCGACCGCACGACGCACCACCCTGTTCGCCAGCGGAGTGGGCCTCGCGCTCCTCGCGGTCTGCTACTTCGTCTGGATGTCGCCGGCCAACCCGATCGCCAACGTGCGTGACTCGGTCGCGCAGGCCGTGATCGACCCCGCCACGGTGACGAGCATGAAGGTCGAACGCAACCGTCTGCTCAGCCGCACGGTCGAACTCGAGACCAAGATGGACGACAAGAACGGCCAGCTGGCCCGCCTTTCGACCCAGCTCGAGTCGACGCAGCGCAAGCTCGCAGAAGCTACCGCCGCCAACACCCAGGCGCCGGTCAACGACGCAAAGCCGCCGGTCGTCAAGACCCCGACGGTCAAGACCCCGACTCCCGCCAAGGCGCCGGTCAAGGCCCCGGTCGTCACCGCGCCGGTCAAGGACCCCGTGGTCATCCCGACCAAGGCCGAGATCGTCAACCCGAGTTCGCGCTACCTCGGCCTGTACACGACGCAGGCGCCCTTCAGCTGGGCCACCTACGACGAGGCCGCGACGAAGCTCGGCAACCAGCCGAGCCTGGTCGGCTACTTCGGCGGCTTCGACGAGCCGTTCCGTGCGAACGCCGTCACCCGGGCATGGGACAGGAACACCCTGCCGATGCTCACCTGGGAGTCGCGTCCGATCGGATCGCCGAACAGCCAGGTCGAGGAGCCGGACTACCAGCTGCCCGACATGATCGGCGACGCCGCGAACGGAGTGCCCGGCACGTACGACGACTACCTGCACCAGTACGCCAAGGACATCGTCGCCACGGGACTCCCGCTCGCCATCCGTTTCGACCACGAGATGAACGGCGTCTGGTACCCCTGGTCGGAGACGACCGGCAAGGGCGAGTCGATCAACGGCAACGGCGTGGGCGACTACGTGAAGATGTGGCAGCACGTGCACGACATCTTCCAGCAGGAGGGTGCGAACGACCTGGTCGTTTGGACCTGGGCGCCCAACATCGTCAACAACCTGCCGGCCGCCAACAAGAGCGTCGAGTTCCTCACCTCGCTCTACCCCGGTGACGACTACGTCGACTGGGTGGGCGTCTCCGGATACCTGCGCCCCGCCTACAAGGCCGACAACAACTTCACCTTCGACTACACCTTCGGAGCAACGCTCGACCAGCTCCGTCAGATCACCGACAAGCCCATCATCCTCGCGGAGATCGGCGCCTCGGAGGTCGGTGGCAAGAAACCGAAGTGGATCACCTCGGTCTTCGACGCCCTCGCCGACCCGAAGAACGCCGACATCATCGGTCTCAACTGGTTCAACCTCGCGGTCACCAGCTACACCGAAGGCGAACTGGCAACCAACGACTGGCGCATCGAATCGCGACCAGAGAGTCTCGCAGCATTCAAGGCGGGAATCCTCAAGCCGGAAGACAACTTCAAACTGACTCCGATTCCGACACCATGACCGACGCAACCACAAACCAACAACCACTTCACGCAACGCCATCAGGGAGGTTCACCATGAATGCCAAGACAGAATCCAGCAAGAACACGCCCCAGGACCGCAAAGCAACACTGCCCCGCATCAGCGTGATCGGCACCGGCTACCTCGGAGCCACCCACGCCGCCGCGATGGCCGAGATGGGCTTCGAGGTGGTGGGCGTTGACGTCGACCCGAAGAAGGTCGAGGCGCTCAGCGCCGGCAAGGTGCCGTTCTTCGAGCCCGGCCTTCCCGAGCTCATCCTCAAGCACGTCGGAAGCGGCCGCCTGCGCTTCACAACCGACATCGCCGAGGCCACCGCGCTCTCCGACGTGCACTTCATCTGCGTGGGAACCCCCCAGCAGCGCGGCAGCAACGCGGCCAACCTCAAGTTCGTCGAAGACGCCACCTCGGCGGTCGCCTCGAGCATGACGCACGACGGCCTCATCGTCGGCAAGTCGACTGTTCCCGTCGGCACCGGCATGCGCCTCCGCGAGATCGTCGGCAACGTGCTCCCCGCGGGCATCAGCGCCGAGCTGATCTGGAACCCCGAGTTCCTGCGCGAGGGCAAGGCAGTTATGGACACGCTCGCCCCCGACCGCATCGTCTTCGGCGGCGCATCCGAGCAGGCCGAAGCGCTCATGCGCATCGTCTACGCCATGCCGATCGCCACCGGCACCCCGGTCATCGCATGCGACCTGCCGACGGCCGAGCTCGTGAAGGTGAGCGCCAACGCGTTCCTCGCCACGAAGATCTCGTTCATCAACGCGATCGCCGAGGTCTGCGAGGCAGCGGGAGCCGACGTGTCGGTTCTCGCCGACGCGCTCGGCCACGACGTGCGTATCGGACGCCAGTTCCTCAATGCGGGCCTCGGCTTCGGCGGCGGTTGCCTGCCGAAGGACATCCGGGCGCTCATGTACCGCTCGAGCGAACTGGGTGCGTACTCGGCCGCCTCGCTGATGCAGCAGGTGGACGAGATCAACATGGGCCAGCGCCAGCGCGTGATCGACCTGGCGCTCTCCGCGCTCGGTGGATCCGTGCTGAACCGTCGCATCGGTGTACTGGGGGCGGCCTTCAAGCCGCACACCGACGACGTGCGCGACTCGCCGGCCCTGAACGTAGCGGCCGCTCTGCACTTGAGGGGTGCGCAGGTCGTTGTGTTCGACCCGGAGGCTGGTGCAACGGCGAAGGCCATGTTCCCCACGCTCACTTACGTGGACAACATGGAAGACGCCGTCACCGACTCCGACGCGCTGCTCGTGCTCACCGAATGGGCCGAGTTCGTCGACGCCGACCCGTCGAAGCTGGCAGGCCTCGTCAACACCCCCGTGGTGATCGACGCCCGCAACTGCCTCGACGCCGACGCCTGGCGTTCGGCCGGCTGGAACTTCCGAGCACTCGGCCGCCCGGCTCCCGTCGCCGCCCCCGTCGTGCCCGTCACGACCGGTCCGGTGCGCACGCTGGTCGCCGCCCGCTAGGCAGTAGTCCCTGCGAAAGGCCGCATCCCCGTGCAGTGGTTGCGGCCTTTTGGCGTGTCCGGCGTAGATTCGATCCCGGACGAAAGGAAACACCATGCCACTCTCCGGCGAATACGCTCCCGGAACATCCGACTGGTCGCGCAAGCAGGCCGAGGCCTTCGAGGCCAGCGACGGTCAGGCCGCCAACCACCTGCGCGGCATGCCCGTGGTCGTGCTCACGACCGTGGGCGCGAAGAGCGGACTGCTGCGCAAGAACCCGCTGATGCGCGTAGAGCACGACGGCTCGTACGCCGTGCTCGCATCTCTCGGGGGCGCCCCGAAGCACCCGGTCTGGTACTACAACGTCGTCGCGAACCCGCACGTCGAACTACAGGACGGCTCGACCAAGGGCGACTACCTGGCGCACGAGGCCGTAGGGGAGGAGCGCGACCTCTGGTGGCAGCGCGCCGTCGACGCCTACCCCGACTACGCGGACTACGCCGTCAAGACCGACCGAGTCATCCCCGTGTTCGTGCTGGAGCCGTACGACCCGGCCTGATCGCCGTTCGCGATTCCGGATGAACCGGGGCGCGGGCACCTGCGACGCGCGGTACCTGGGCCACGGGGACCGGGTCCCGCCCGCTTTCACAACTCAGGCAGTTTCTGCGCGGCGCGAGCCGGCCCCCGACATTCCGCGGCTGCCGATTGCCCGGCCCGCCAATCTGCCTGAGTTGTGCAATCTGCTGGGGCACGTGTTCGCGATTCCGGATGAACCGGGGCGCGGGCACTTTGGACGCGCGGTAACTCAGGGCACCAGTCGCGCGCCCGCGCATCCGCCCGGAATCATGAACGCGCCCGGCCCGTTTGCACAACTCGGGCAGTTTCTGCGCGGCGACTGACGGGCCCCCGACATCCCGCGGCTGCCGATAAGTGCGCCCGGCCAATCTGCCTGAGTTGTGCAATCTGCCGGGTCACGTGTTCGTGATTCCGGATGAACCGGGGCGCGGGCACTTCGGACGCGCGGTAATTCAGGGCACCAGTCGCGCGCCCGCGCATCCGCCCGGAATCATGAACGGGGCCCGGCCCGCCTTCACAACTCAGGCAGTTTCGACGCCGCGCCTGCCCAGACCCGGTATCTCAACGCCCGCCCCGCGATTCTGCCTGAGTTGCGCAACCGGGCACAACGCAAAAGGCCGCACCCCGAAGGGATGCGGCCTTCACAAGCGGTGAGGCTTAGACGCTGAAGTACAGCTCGTACTCGAAATGGATGATAGACCCGTGTTGGGCCGCATTGAGAACCCCGGAAACGCGCGGAACGGTGGTTGCCTGATGCAGTTCGCAGGTGTTCTGATTTGGTGCTCTTGCGGACTTTTCGCGGACTAAGTCAGCCGTGGCCGGATGTGTACACTATCTTCTCCGCGGCCTGCGAGGCAGTGTTGTCCCCATGAACGACCTATTCTTCTTCCCCCCAGATCTTCTTACGAAGAAAATGGTGGCCTACTTGCTCTCGATTTCGGAACGCGAGGTGAATGTGCTGATGGATCACAAAGAGATCACGCCGCTCGACGACGGCGGCAGATACATCAAGTTTCATCTTGAGGACGTTCGCGCCTACGCCAAACGGATACCTGAACGTGCACCGCGCGGGCCGTCCTGGCGCTAAACATGGATGAGATCACGACGCCGAATTGCCCTAAGTGCTTAACGCCATTGTGGCCGGCTGGGTCTGACGAGAATCCATATTGGTGGTGCCCGTCGTGCAAGGTTGCGCGCCTGTCATAGGCACCCGGTACGCTCGTACGCCTAACGAAGGAATCCAACGTGGGAGTTATGAAATACCCGGGCGCACCGGATTTCACTTATGCCGACCAAGTACTCGTGAACCTGCAAGCGATAATCGCTATCCAGCAACGTATGGGTCAAGGATTCTGGTTCGAGCGTCAAGGCGGTGACGAAAGAATTATCGGTCATGACGCGGTTTGGATCGATCCGAGCATGCCCATCTACATCGAATTCGACAGTATCGACCAACTCGTCGCGCAGAAGGAAGTCGTCGATGAGTGGACGATGTTTCTGACCGTGGAGGGTAGCGATCGGCTTGTATTCCGCCCGCCGAACGATGCTCTAGAACTAATCAAGGATGAGATTGCTCGCCAGGATGCTGCGGACATAGCGCCAAACAAACGCGATGTCGACTAGCTCGCGGCTTCGTAGGTAATGTATCCGTCGATAATCATGGCATTGGTCAACGCGAAAGGCGCACCGGGTGCGAAGTTGCCGAGAGTGCCGTTGAAGGTGTTGGTGAACTGGATGCCGAGTGTGCCCGCTCCGTTCACTGCGACCCGCACGCCAAGCGCGGCCGGTCCCGATCCGGAGTAGATACGAGCTACGCCCGCCGTGGGCGTGATCGAGAGGTTCGCGGGTACCGGGAGCGCGATGTTGTATGCCGCACCGGTCCCCTGATTGAACCCGGTGCCGCCTGCCGAGATCTGGAAATACGCCGTGATGAGGCGGCCGTTGCGGGTGTAGCGGCCCACCGCCGAACCGGTGGTGCCGAGCGTCGGGTTGATTCCGGGAGTGGCGCACGTAAACGTCGGCGTGAACGGGGTGAAGGCCGTACCGGCGAATTTGGCCGTGACTGAATTTGAGAGTCGGTTGAGAAACGCTGAGAACGTCGCGGGGATCGCTTCGGTTTCTTCGTATTCCCAGATGCCCTGTGAGTTGAGTCCCATGGTGTTTCCGTTTCTATGAGGTGACGAGGTTGCGTGAGACGATCTGCATTTCGCCCGCAGGTGCCGTGAATATGACGGACTCCACCAGGCCGGACTGCAGCGGCGATCCGGGAAACTCGATGTACGCGGTCTGCCCTGGTGTGGCGGTGTAGTCGCTCACGGCGGCTGCGGGGATCTGGTGGCCGCGCGTGCGAATGCGATTCCAGATCTGCGCTGCGGGTCGAGCGCTCATCGGGCTATCAGGGCCGAATGGTGCTGGTGCGTCGATCTTCATGAACAGGGTCTTGCCAGGGCTGCCCGGTGAGGCCGGGAACGCGGGCCATATCGACTGTGCGATCTGCTGGATGCCGTCAGCGGCCCACGCCCACTCCATGATCACGTTGTCGGCCCATTCGTCACTGGCGCGGTCGATGGTGTCGGTGGCGTCGGTCATGTTGATGCCCTTGCGAACCGAGATGTAACCCGGCACGGTGAAATCTCTTTGCGTAAGGCGCATAATGCCCAACTCGTCGCACCAGAGGCGTAGGTTCGCCTGCTGTACGTATTGGCTCATGAAGTCCCAGTAGGGCACCCCGACCGGGACGTACTGATACGCACCCGTTGGGTCGGAATCATTGGTGCCAACGGGCATGGGCGCATCGTCGGCACCGTCAGCTAGGGCGAACTGGTGCATGCTCTGTGTCGGTGACAGGAACCCCGAGAACACGGCATTGATAAATGCGCGCACCGTTGGCTGATTGATAAAGCCGACATCCTGGGTATTGCGGAGATCCTGCAGGAGTGCTTCATCCGAAGCCAGCTCGAGGCGCGTGGTTCCATCCGTGCGTGTCTCGCGGCTTCGGAGCCCCAAGCTCGCGGGCCTAGTGGTGCCTTCGGAATAGGCAGCGTTCCACTTGCGCTCACGGTCGTTGCTCATATCAGAGACGAGCAGGCCACCCCAGCGCTCGGAGAGGTCGGAGACGAGTTTGCCGCCCCAACGTTCGGACAGGTCGAATACGAAGGCGAACCCGCCCGTCTGCCCCGTGAGGCGCATAAAGATGCGGGTGTCGACGCGTGGGTCAATCGTCGTCAAGTCGTCCGGCGTAGTCACCGTTAGCGACGCAGTTGCGTAAGGGCTGCGGGACTCGTCTAGCTTGAGTGATCCGTCGATGACATTGAGCGCCGCCCCTGAGGGCAGGGTGGCGAAGATGCGATGTCGGGAGAGGGTCACGGGGACACCTCTTCGAACCCAACCTCAAGCGTCCAATAAATGCGTGTCTCGGGGTCGAGTCCGATTGTCATTGCGCCGGTACGGATATAGGTCATGTCGGCTTGGGGAACGTCGGTGTCTGCAAGAGTGAAGACGGACACGGTGCGGTGCAGTGCCAGTGCGGTGAAGGCTGCAGCTCGCGTGTCAAACAGCAGTCTTAGCGTGCCGCTGCGGAGCGTTTCGAACCCGATCGTGTAGTCAGGATTTGACCGTCCGATGACACGGTGCACAACGTTGGTCGACTCGCTCTGCGCTTCGTATCCCAACACGAGGGTGGGCGTTATTGTCGATGATCCTGCGGTAATCGTGGTCATCACGGCACCCACTTTCCGGCTAGCTTGCTGATGGCGTTAACCGTGACGTTGATGCTGCTGTTGATGACCTTGTCTAGCTCGCTGCGGTCGACTTTGAGCTTGGTATCGACGGTGGCGGGGGTGTTCTGCAGCTCACGGTTCCGGTCTTGGATCCGGTCGCGTTCGTCTGAGCGGTTCTTCACGGCACTGCCGGTGGCTGCGTCGTAGGTTTTGGCCATCTCGAGCGCTTGGGACTGCACCCCGACCACACTGTTCAGCTTGTCGACCTGGTCGGCGATCTTGCCGTTCTGGTCGATGAGCGTGTCAGTGAATCCCTCGCCCGAGGTGATGATCTCGTTGTTGGCGTCGTAGACCTCTGTGAGCCTGTCTTTGACCTTGGCCAGTTCCGTGCCACCTAAGGCATAGCCCCTAGCAACGTCGCCGGTCGACACCCCCGTTAGGTCGGAGATTAGCTTGATGTCTTTCCACTTGTCTTTGATGACATCTTGGATGGCGGCGTTCTCCGTCTCCGTCGACAGGTAGCGCCCTCCCGCTTCGATCATCCGGTCATAGGCGGCGTTCGTTTCTTCGGCCAACTCATCGGCCTTGGTGCCCGCGTTATCAAAGGCTGTAGAAATGAGGCCGATTCCTGCTGCGGCCGCGATGCCCGCTGCGATGCCGGCAGGGCCGAACCCGGCGAACGCTACGGCTGCGAGTCCTTGGAACCCGTCAGCGATCGACGCTGCAGAGCCATCGAAAGATGCGGCCACTTCGGAAGCGTTGGATTTGGCTTCGTCTTTGAAGTTGGTGACACCCTCACCGGCAGAGTCGGTGGCGTCCTTGTAGCTTTCCTTCATCTTCCGCGAGGCATCGCGGGACTCACGAACAACGGTCTCGCCTAGCTGCTTGAACTCGCGCTCTGCCTTGCCAGTCTCACGCTGGGCGTCACGGAGGGCGTCTTCGATCTGCTCGCCTGAACGCTCGGCGTCTCGGCCGAGATCCGCCGCTTTGTCGCCCGCCTTATCGAACCCGTCAGCGAGCTTGTCACTGGCTTTATCGCCAGCGGTCCCCGCGTCTTCGGCCGCCTCTGCGGCGTCCTCGAGGGGCTTGATGACACCGGACTTGACGCCCGCTTCGAAGCCCTGTGTCTCGGAGGTTATGCCTACTGAGATTCCCTTAGCCATGTCGTCACCTCTTCTCTAGTAGTTCGTAAAACGTGCGCATTGTGGTCTGCACCCAAAGTGATGCGACGCGGGGGATGACGGCGGCGATGGCCGGATAGACCACATAGCCCTTTGGCTTGCGGGCCTTGAACTGGCGGTACACGTGCCGGTTGTTGACCGCGTATCGCTTGCCCTTGCTGCTGGTGGCCGTGTAGCTCTGCGTCAGCTCGCGATCGGAACCGAACTCTGCGAGGTGGTAGAGATCAGGGGGCGTCTTGCCGCCACTGAGCGCTTTCCCCTTGCCTGCAGACTTGAGCGTGACATTCCTCCGGCTTACCGCTGTCGCCGTCGTCTGCCCTAGTACGCGAGCCTGGAACCTATCGGTCACGTTCGCGTTCACGGCCTCTTGCCAAACAGGCTGTATGACCGCTTTGTTGGCCTTGTTTATCTGCCCCGCTAGTTCCGTATCCAGCCCTCGCATCGTGTTTAGGACGCGCTGAATGTCCTTGGATGCGAAGACTGAAATACGGAACCCTGCCACGGCGGTTAGGCCGGTACTGCAGCGGTGGTGAGTACGGGCTTGCCGACGACTGCGAGCGTGACCGATGCGACGGCAACGGAGTCGACTGCACCCCCGATGGAACCGGGCGTCACGTACACGGTGGCCGTCCATGTGGGCGTGGTGCCGGTGGTGACCGTCTGCGGCAGGAACTTGACGACAACGGTCTTGCCCTCGTTGTCGAACAGGTACTTGCTCAGCGAGTTGGTGGTTGACCAGTCCTGTGCGAACGACAGGTTGCAGGTCCAGGTCGCGCTCGTGACGCCTGTGAAGACGGCAGTAGGCGTGAGGCCTTTCCAGTTCACGGTGCCGGCCGCGGGGACGAACTCCACGGTGGATACGTGCGCCTGGTACTGGTCTGCGGCTACGGCGAATACGGAGTCTTTGAGTACGAGTGGTGCTGCTGCGATGATTGCCATGTCTAGGCCTCTTTCTGGTATGTGAACGTGAGTGTGATTTCAAAGCCGAGGTTGCTGCCACCGTTGGCGAGCCCGCGTTTGGCGTCTTTCCATGCCAGATTTGGCACCTTGTCAAGCGCGTCTAGAGTCGCCATGATCTCGTCATCGAGGTAGGCGTTGGCCTTCTCTGGCTCTAGGCGAGGGTCGATGACCTGCATGACGTAGCTGATGTCGCGGTGGCTCTGCGGGGCAGCAGGGGTGCGCTCGATCGAATCGATTGCGAGCGTCACGGCAACAGTGTCGAGCGTGTCGAAGTCCCGGTTGTAGGACACGAGCTTCCACGTCGCAGGCAGTGCGGGCTTGATCGCGTCGATAATCCACTGACGGAGGTTCACCTGATCGGCCATTACCAGATCACCGGCAATGCAGTCTTCGGGCGGAGTAGCTGGCGAATGTTCTTATCCAGTGGGTACACGCGGATAGCGAACCCGTCGGGGCCGATCTCGCTTTGATCATTGGTCTTGGTGGCGTTCCAGACGGCGCGGGTCTGCATGAGCTGCGCCTGTCGGAAAGGCAGGGGGATCTGCGCAGAGGGCTCGAGCGGCGGCGCATATGCGTTCACGGCCGTGCGTGCGCCATCGAGGAGCGTGTAAAGCACCACGTCGTCAGAGGGGGCGTCGGGCCATTGCGCACGCGCGCTGTCGAGCGTGTGCCACCCGTCGACGCTTTCAACGACGAACTGCAGCGGCGCGAGTCCAGTGCTTGCGTTGGTCCCCATGAGGGTCACCACAAGCGAATAGATGCCGGGTAGATCGAACGGGGTGATGTTCGGCCATTCGGCAACGATCGTGTCGCCGACGATGGCGGCGGGGATGAGCCGTCGGTTGTCGCCGTCTGGCGCGATCAGGTTGGCCCAGACGAGAGGGAATGGCGACGTATCGACATCCCCGTCATCGTCCAGCAAATCGATGACCAAAGGAGCCGGCGGGATATCGCCAGTCCAGTAGGACTGTTGGGGCATTTCTGCTCGAAGCACGACGGCTCCTTTCTGTGTATCGGTTTGGGTTAGGCGGTTGCAGCGGTGACGAGCTGCAGGCCGAGCGCGTCGTTCACGTTCACGCCCAGGTAGCCGAACGCGGCCTTGTCGACGCCACCGCGAGCGAGGTCGAGAGCGTCGATGCGAACGGGCGCACCGGGCAGCTCGAGTACGGTGACGGCTTCCTTAGCGCCGACGAGCACCTTGCCTGCCGCGATGGACGCGGAGGGGCGGATTACGAACGAGTCGAGCGCACCCTCTTCGAGTCCGAGCGAGGCGTTGAGGTAGCCGAGAACGTTGGCCTTCGGCATCTTGGCCATCTGCTTCCAGAGGGCCGGTGCGACGAGTGCGAACGAGGGGAGCGAACCAGCGGTCACGATTGCCGTAGCGCCGTCGATGATGGCCGACGCGGCCGAACCGATGGTGCCACCGGCAACGCCGGGGAGGGTCGTGAGGGCATCGCCGACGAGAACGGTGGCACCGGCTACAGCAGCCGCAGCAACCTTGCCGTCAGCCCAGCGGGCGTAGTCCTCAGTCACAGCTGCCGCGTAACCCTCGAAGAATCCCTCGACGGGGAAGTCGACGAACTCACGGGCGATGTCGTGGCCGATTGCGTAGCGGAGGGCGGTGCCGCTAACGGGCGAGACGGTGACGGTGTTCGAGGGCACGTTGCCCTTGTTGCCGGCCCAGTCGCCACCGGTGGGCTTGACGCCGTACTTGAAGCCGGAGAACGTAAGGGCGTTCAGGTTGCCGTGCGCGAACAGGGGCAGGATCTGCTGGCGGTAGGTCGTTGCCTGCCAGACCTGGCCGAGCCACTGCGGCGTCGGGTTCATGACGGAGCCGATGCCGCCAGTGCCGTCGTATTTCACGTCGCTCAGGGCGGCGAACAGCAGCTTGCCGTTCTGCCCGTCGATGGCGTTAGAGAACTCGAGGTCAGAGATGACGCCCTGTGCACGCTGCGCATAGAGGGTGCCTACCTCGTGCACCGACAGGGCGCGAGGGGCGGTGGTGGCAGCGGTCGTGGCCGCTGCCGTCAGGGTCGATGGAACGGTTGCAGTTGCCACAAGGGGCTCACTTTCTATGGTGGGTGTTTCGGGGGTGAAGGTAAGTTCTGAGCCGTCAGCGGTCACAACGACTGCCTCGGGAAGGGTGGTGGCGTCGACCGACAGCACGCCGTCTACGGGCTCGAGCACGATGGCGTCAGACACCAGCTCGCCTTCGACGTCTCCCACGTCTGCAGCCAGGAGCGTTGCACTAGGGAACGCACCCTTGTGCACCTGTGCGGCACCGAAGATGCGGCCGGCGATCGCCTTGCCTGCGCGGAGGACGATGTTCTTTGCTTCGACCGACAGGTTGGGGCGCGTGCCGTCCTGGTACTCGAGCAGGGCAACGTCTGCCTCGTCGGTGTCAAAGTATTTGAACGTCGCCGTGATGCCGTTAGTGGCCTCTGCGAGCAGGGTTGCGCGGGCAACGGGGACAGTCGCGTCATGCTGCGAGTTGAGCGTCACCGATGACGGGTCGCGAGGCAGGGTGAAGCTGCCGGCCTCTACGGTGAACCGGCCAAGGTTGGTGTTGCCCAGCTCGCCAAACGGCACGAGCAGGCCGCTGATGGTGCGCTCTTCGAGGTTCGCTTTGAGCGTCCCTACTTCGATCTGTACGTCAGTCATTGCTAGTCCTCTTTCGGGATGCCGGTAGCGGCGGGCAGGGTAGCCAGGTAATCGGTCTGGTCGAACGCGACGGACAGGCCACGGGCAACCACGTCGTCGGCTGAGAGGCGGTCTGCAATGGCTTCCATCCAGAGCACCAGCGAGAAATCAACGAACTCGTTACGGCGTCCCTCTTGGGTGCTGTAGGTGAGCGAGGCAGTGGACGTAGACCCGTCGAGCAGAGCGGCGGGAACGCCGGTCAGGTTCGCAACGTCGAGACGAACCGCGTTGCGGCCTTCGACCATGAACCCGCTGTCGCCCTTGTCGCCGTGGCTGATGAGCTGCACGCCGGAAGGGGTGTACACCGTTGCGCCCTCAGGGTCGCGCCGAGCGGCGTTGTAGCTCGCGACGATGGCCCTGGCCTCTTCCTTGCTTGGCTCGTCCTCGCCCGTGGCGTGGATCTCCATGACGGGGATGGGCGCGCGCACACGAGATGCCACGGCGGCGGAGGTGTTCTTGGCTGCGCGGAGGGTGGTCGCGTCTTTGTCGAGCACGCCCTCAATCGGGCCGGGGAAGTAGATAACGTCTGCGGCGTCCGGGAAGCGTTCGCCGATCTTGATGGCACCCTCGTTCGTGACGGACCATGTTTCGATAGCCACACGTTCGGCGTCGATGATCACGCCGTCCGAGTCGCGCACAACTTCCCACAGCGAGCGGCCGAAGAACAGCAGATCGTCCAGAGTCCACAGCATCCGCTGGAACGGGCCGATCGCGGTGTTCGTGCGGTAAACCCACTCCGGTTGCACGGCGAGCTTGCCTCGTTCGTCGCGTACGACGAGAGGCAGCTTGGCGATGGTGGCGCAAATGAGGTTGCGTGCCTTCGACATCGAGGGAATGGTCATCGCTTCGGCGCGGGTCATAGGCACCAGAGCGCCCTCGAACACGTCAGACCATACGATCTGCGTGAGCTGAGCCTCAGTGAAGGGGGACGCCAGATACTCGGGCCGCGGAAGACCCGTCCCGAATGCCTGTTTTAAGTTAGTAAAGACGCCCATATATCAACCCTCTAACGAAGTGTTGACATGGTTGGAGGTATTCTACAAAGAGTGTTGACCTATTTTTGGAGACGTTCTTTGTACTTGGCCCGATTCATGTACGCCCGCCTGCATCCGCGGTGATGGACGCGCTCGTGCTCGACAGCCAGGTCATGCGCAGGCCCCTTGTTCGAGGCGCTGTCGGTCCAGTCCGGGCAGCTCGTGCACCAGACAACGATGATGTAGGGCGAGAACTCAAGACGCGCGCTCATACAATCAGCTCGATCGGGACGCGGGGCTTGGCGTCGTCGTAGGCTTTCAGTGCGATCGACCAAGCCTCGAGAGCCGTGATGTCGTTGGTCTCGTTCGCCTCACCCAGGCCCCGGCCAAAGGCCCAGCGTTTTGAGTCACGAGTACCCCGCTTCTGTGCCAATCTGACAGCATCATTCAGGTTCGGCTGGTCATAATGCGCAATGTTGCCGGCCTCGATGTCACCAAATAGGGTCGCTGCAGCCGTGCTTATCTGGTTCCAGTTCTGACCCTCGAGCTTTGGGCGTGGCCTAGCCCGGTTCAGTTTGGTGCTCACGGCCGTATTCACGCTCTCCTGCATGTCGTGGGCGATGGGCAACTTGTGCCTACGCGCTATCTCGAGGCAGCGCTGGTCGACCCAGGCCACTCCCGCCTTGCTCTCGATGACAAGCCCGTGCGCCTTGCCGTCTACGCGCCATGCCGCGACGATCGACGCTGAGGTCTGCAGTGGGTGAACCGCATATGCGAAACGGTGATGAGCGGGTGGCTTGACCACAACGCTGTTGCCGTGCTCAGCCCATGAGGCCATGTCGATAAACGACGAGCCGCCCAGCACAGCGAACAGGCTCAGGTACTCCATCATGAATTTGCCGACGTCGATCGCAGACAGCTTCTCGTAGTTGCTCTCCATGATGTCGAGCGTTGTCAGCGTCCCGATGCCAGGGTGAGCTGCGAGCAGGATCGGCTTTGCCTTCTCCCACGTATCCACGTCGCTGCGCTTGACCGTGGGCGGCGCTGCGTACTCCACGATGCCGGTCTTGTTCTTGCCCTCGCGCCCGTCCTCGAGCGTCGACCAGAGCAGGTTGCCGTCACGGATCTTGCCCGCGGTGCCGGCGACAATCAGCGTGGCGTCCGGGCGGGTGTCCATCGTGGCCAGCGCACCCTCGATGAGGTCGCCCGACATCTCCGGTGACGCCTCGCCACCCTCGTCAATGATGATGAGGTCCCATGCATCCGACCGGAAACCCTCACCCTTAGGGGCAAGGAACTGCAGCACGCTGTCAGAGTCGCCCTCGTGGAACCATGTGATGCTCTCAGAGCCGCCCGCGTTGTTGATCTTGAAGGGCCAATCCTTCTTATCGAGGTGCCGGTATCTCTCTTCGAGCGGGCCCTTGATGTCTTGCTTGAAACGGGTACGCGCCTTGAGTGCAGTCGTCGCCATGGTGTACGACACCAGGTAACCGGGGCGCTCTGAGATCCTGCCCATAGCCAGAGCAAACAACGAGGTCGTCTTAGAGCTACGTCTAGGTAGCAGCACCCCCATGAACCTAGGGCACGCATTAGCAGCGTCCGCCAGCACAAGCATCTGAGGCTCGAGCCGTGGCATGCGTCGCTTGCCCAAACCGAGCAGCAGCGCGCCGGCTACAAACTCTTCCCTGAGCGCGATGTCTGTGGCGTACTGGGATGCATTCAGAGGCGGGATTCCCGAGTCCCGCCACGACTCCCACGCGTCCGTGAGAAAAACCTTGCTGCCATCATGGCGGGGGTATGGCTGCGATTCCTCAAAAGACTCTTTCGAGGCCTCAGTCACTCGGTTTGCCGCTGTCTTCGGCGATGAGGGCGGCGTGGAGCTGTGCTGTCGATCGTACGGTTAGCGCGGCGATGTCTTGCACGAGGCGGGCGTTGTGCTCGGTGATGATGACGCCTAGTCGCTGCTCGCTTATCACTTGGTGTCCTTTGTCTGGCTGCGGGCGTGGCTGTCTGCCAGCACGAGCAGGTCGAAGAAGGGCTGGAAGTCTGCCCGCTGCATCGGTGTCGTGACGCTGTAGGTCACTGCCACTTGGCCAGCGCTCCATTCTTTGATGACGACGCTGCCGACATCTGCCGTCTTCACGTCGACTCCGAGCTTTTCGAGCAGCTCGATTGCTACCTCGTTGCCGGTGTCCTTGATGTTGAGATTGACGTGCGCCATTAGTACCCCTCCGGTAGTCGTTGGTCTTGCCTGCGTTTGGCGTTGGTCTTGGCTGCGCCTGCTTTGCCGCCTGCGATCTGGTTGCAGTTGCGTGGCCAGATGGCTGAGCGCGAGTGCGATGGGCCTACGTCTTCGATGCTGACGCTCTGGCTGTGTGCGATGTCGATGCCTGGTAGGTGCCCGACTTGCCATGTGTGCTCTTCGGTGACCATGCGGCCGCAGTCGACGCAGGGCAGCGGGAGGGCTGCGGCGATGGCGGCGCGGAGCTTCGGGCTATAGGTCGACCACCTAGCGGCTCGATGGTGCTGGCTCATGATGGGCGCCCGTGCGATAGGGTCTGCTGCATGACTAAGCGCTGGTGGTTCCCGTTCATCGCAGGCCTGCTGCTCGGTGCCGCGATCGTGGGCGGCTCGGTGCTTGTCCTGGGCCTGCGTGCCACGGCTGAGGCTGACGCTAAGCAGGAGTGGTCCGACTGCTTGGATGCCCACGCGCCGGCCGGTTCGGACGTTGACCAGATGATCGCGGCGGCTGAGGCCTGCGACTGATCCGTCATGCGCTTGCTGCTGCCACTAGCGCGGTGAGTAGTGCGCCGGGTGACCGAGTGCGTCGTTGCGCGGAGCGTGCGGCGTGACGCGCGTCGGATGCTTCGTTCTTCCGCTGCCTGTCGACGTTGCGTGCGGCGGCATCGCCGACTGGATCGACATATCCGCGTCGGTGCACGTTACTCATCGTGTCCGCCGATGATTACTTCGATCGGGAGGGGCACGCCAGTAAAGGGCGGGAAGCCCTCCGCGGGTGTGTCGCGGTCTAGTCCTGGTGGCAGCGGGGCGATGAGCGGCAACGGCCATGTGGACTCGAGCAGTGTGTCGATGCGGTCTAGGAGCTTGTCTAGGCGTGCCTGTGAGCCTTCGATCTCGGTGCGTGCCAGGAGCAGGCCTGCGCGGTATTTGCGTGAGCGCTTCTCTTGCGTTGCGCTGAACTGTTTCCATGTGAGCGCGTGTGGGCGTTGGCCTGATTCGATCGACATCGTTACCGCCTATTTAGTTTTGTAGCACTGTTTGTGCTGGTACAAACAACAGTACAGAACGTGCGAACTTGTGTCAACACTCCGGGATACAGGAAAGGGGCCACTCTCTATTAGTTAGTTAGTGCACTAATAGTTCGTGGCCCCGCTATTCCAATGTGGCTAAACGCCGTGTGACGTGAACGCCTCCGCATCGAATCCGATGAGCTTCATGACAGCCAGCAGATCCTCTGCCTTCTCCCCGTTGCGTGGGTAGATGATCACGCCATCGCGCTTGTTCTCGCTCATGCTGTTGCCCCTTCCCACAGTAGGTCCGGGAGCATGGTGGCATCCGCGTATGCCTGCCCCTTGGGTGTCAGGGCGTCGTATGCGGGCTCACCTGCTTCCGGGCCTTCGTAGGCGTCGTAGCGCGGCATCTCTTTGAGGTATTGGCGGATGAGGTCATTCGCCTTGTTGCTGGTCAGTTTTTTCCACCTGGCCTGCAGTGTCTCGGATGCCACGGCTGCGTTGAAGTGAAGGTGCAAGTCGCTGAGGTAGTCAAGCTGCTTCTTCGTCGCCTTGCCGGTCGATTCCACGAAGATGAAAGAGAGATCGCGTCCGCTCGGCAGAGTGGACCTTAGATCTTCTTCTCTTGTGTCTTCTTCTATGGTGTCTTCTTCGTAGTCCTCCCGGGACTCGTCGTCAGCTCTGTCAGAACCCGTACCCCGTCCTGTCTGGACGCCCCGTTTTGGTGCCGCGCGGGTGAACGTCGCCACCTTGTACACGTTCGACTCGTTTGTGCCGTCCGCGCGCTTGCGTACCCGTTTGACGATGAGCCCGCGGGCCTCGAGGCTCTTGATGGTCCGCTTGACCGTGGAGGGCGACGTGCGCGACTCCTTGGCGATGCGTGCGATCGAGGGCCATGCGAGGCCTGAGCCGCCCGCCCGGTTGAGCAGGGCCATGTACACGAGCAGTTCGTGCGCGGTGAGGTCTGACTCTCGCATGAGCCAGTTCGGAATGATCGAGAACCCCTCGCCCTCGCCACTCATCGTGCGCCTTCTCGCAGCGGCGGGAGTTCGTCCTCGGGCGTCTCGATGTCAAGCTGGGTTGACGCCGATGCAGCGAGGGCGGCTTCCGCGGCTTTTACGCGCTTGTTGTGCTCGCGCCACCCGCTGCCCTCTTCGTCCCACTCGCTCTGCGTGTAGTCCTCGCTGAGCACGTCGAAGATCGCGTCTGCAAGCTGGTGTGCCTCGATGCCTGGACCGTACTCTCCGCCTCCATCGTCGAAGGTGTGGCAGAGGCGGAGTACCTCTTTGAGGTCCCTAATCACGCCGTAGTCGTCGGTGTCGTTGATGTTGTCCATGACCTGTGCCAATACTTCCCAGCGGCTCGCCATTACGCCTTCACCTCGCCGTTCAGCTTGTCGGTCAGGTCGGCGGCAGCGACGAGAGCTGCGGCGTACTCGATGCACTCGGCGGCGTAGGTGCGCATCTGGTCCGCGGTTGCGTCGTCAATGAAGTCCATGGCCATCCAGCCGAAGTAGTGACCATCCGAGTGGAGGGTCACCTCAACCTCAAGACCTTCGACATCGACATGGTGCACGCGGTGATACCACTCGGACGGATCGGCGTGTCCTTCGTGCATCTTGAAGTCGCAGTTCGGCACGCCGCAAGGCGTAGCTTGGGCCAGAGCGTTGGCAGCGTCAGATTGAGCGAGCAGCTTCGCCCGCTCGATCGCGTCGAGGTCAACCTTGTTAATGTCGGTGCTTGATGCCATCATTGTCATGTTCGTATTCCTTTTCTGAGGTGTCGGATACCGCGGCCCGGTTGCCCCCGGGCCGTTCTGCTTTTCTGGGTGGTGCGTCCCTGCGGGAAGATTCGAACTTCCGGCCGTGCGTGTAGAAGACGCTTGCTCTTCCGCTGAGCTACGCAGGGTGGTTGTCACGCGAAGGCGGCTTCGATGAACTGCTCCACGTCTGCCTGACGGAACATTCTTCGGCCTCCGATCTTGGCTGACTTGGGCGCGGTGCCGTTGTGCAGCATCCACCGGAGCTGTGCCGGCGACTTGCGTAGCGCTTTCGCCGTTTCGTCCAACGTCCAGAGGGCGAGGGTGCTGGCTTCCATTTCGATCCTTTCGTGAAGTTGCAGTGCTGCAACGGGTGTCGGTACAAACAAACCTACACGATCATGCGCGTATTGCAATAGGGTGTGACCATGCAATCCAACGACTTACCAATTGAGAACCGCTTTGGCGAAGAAGTCCTAAAGACTCGGCGCGTCCAGCGCTTGAGCCAGAAGGATCTAGCGGAGGGGTTGAGCCAGCGAGGTTTGGCCTTGGACGCATCGGCCATCTCGCGCATTGAAAAGGGGTCGCGGGCGATACGTCTCAGCGAGGCGGCCGTTATTGCCGACGCTCTCGGCTTCTCTCTTTCCGACGTTGAGCATCCACGTGACCCTCTTGAGGATTCGGCGCGCATCCGCCAAACGATAGAGGCCTCGCTCAGCGCTGCGTTTCAGGCTTCTTTGCAAGTGGCCGACGCGTTTGAGGACATGATCTGGCTGTTGGAGAGAGAGCCCCAGGTTCTCGAATCGCTTGTAGACGGAGAGGGATCTGCTCCCGGCAGCCTCGCCGAGTATGCAGCATCGATCGAACGTCGCTGGCGTGGGCCAAGCAACATTGCGAAGTCGATTGGAAAGGACTTGGAATCGCGCGAACTCAGCGAGGCCGTGCTATCCCTGATCCGCACAGTGACCTCGTTCGCGGTAGGAGAGGCGACAAATGTCGAGCATCCAGAAGAGGCCTGATGGCCAATGGCGAGCACGCTATCGTGACGCCAACGGCAAAGAACACGCTCGGCACTTCCGAACGAAGACCGGTGTAGACGGGGCACAGGCTTGGCTCGATAAGATCACCGCGTCGTTGGTCACTGGCACCTACCAAGACCCGAAGACGGCGAAGCTGACAGTAGGGGAGTGGTGCCAGACGTGGCTGCAGGGCTATTCGAACAATCGACTGTCGACGGTCAAGCAAGCGCGTTCACATATCAAGCACATAGAGAGTGCGTTCGGCTCGCGGCAGCTTGCGAGTGTGCGCCCGTCTGAGGTGAAGACGTGGACGGTGAAGCTGCGTGAGCAGGGGCTGGCCGTGTCGACCGTCTACGCCATCCACAATCGCCTGTCACAGATCTACTCTGACGCCGTGCATGATGGCCTTGTCCCGCGATCGCCGGTCAGTCGCCGCACGTCGCCAGGTGCGCCTAAGCAGCGGGCCTATGTCGCGACGACTGAGCAGGTGTGGGCGCTGCACGACGCCATGCCGGAGAACATGCGGCCGGTGGTGCTGCTCGGGGCGTTCGCTGGTCTGCGGGTAGCCGAGATCTCAGCCTTGCGGGTTACGGACGTCGACCTCATGCGCGGCATCATTCGGCCGGCCATCCAGTACCCGAACGATCCGCTCAAAACGGACACGTCGAAAACGCCAATCCCGATCCCGCTCGAGCTCGCTTTAGAGATCAATCGGGTTCCTGCGAAGTGGGGCAGCGAGACGTTTGTCGTGAACGCCTACGGTCGCATCGCGCCGCCTTATGCCCTCGATCGCGTGTTCGCGAAGGCCCGCGAAGAGGTGGAGGGCTTGCCTGACGGGTTCCGCATTCATGACTTGCGCCACTACTTCGCGTCACTGCTAATTGCCTCGGGCCTCGATGTGAAGGTTGTGCAGTCTCGGCTGCGGCACGCGTCCGCGAAGACGACGCTCGACACCTACAGCCACCTATGGCCAGACAAAGACGAGTCCGCACGTGCTGCCGTCGCTAACGTTCTGGCTGCTCGTGCGGACTCGTTGCGGACTGAAGCCGCTACTTCCTAGTGTTCTAGCTACACGCTGAAGTACAGCTCGTACTCGAACGGCGTCGGACGCTGAGCGGCCGGGATGATCTCCTTCTCGCGCTTGTACGCGATCCAGGTCTCGATCAGGTCGTCGGTGAAGACGCCGCCGGCGGTGAGGAACTCGTGGTCGGCTTCGAGGGCGCGCAAGGCCTCCTCAAGCGACGCGGGAACCTGGGGGATGTTCTTGGCTTCCTCGGGGGGAAGCTCGTACAGGTCCTTGTCGACGGGCTCGTGCGGCTCGATCTTGTTCTTGATTCCGTCGAGGCCAGCCATGAGCTGCGCGGCGAAAGCGAGGTACGGGTTGCCGGAGGCGTCGGGCGCGCGGAACTCGATGCGCTTGGCCTTCGGGTTGGTGCCCGTGATCGGGATGCGGATCGAGGCCGAACGGTTACCGGCCGAGTAGACCAGGTTCACGGGGGCTTCGAATCCGGGGATGAGGCGGCGGTACGAGTTGAGCGTCGGGTTCGTGAACGCGAGCACAGCCGGAGCGTGCTTGAGCAGTCCGCCGATGTACCAGCGAGCGATGTCGCTGAGTCCGCCGTAGCCGGCCTCGTCGTAGAAGAGCGGCGTCGAGCCGTTCCACAGCGACTGGTGCGTGTGCATGCCCGAGCCGTTGTCGCCGAAGAGCGGCTTCGGCATAAACGTCGCCGTCTTGCCCCACTGCTCAGCGGTGTTCTTGACGATGTACTTGAACTTCAGGATGTCGTCTGCCGCGTGCACCATGGTGTCGAAGCGGTAGTTGATCTCGGCCTGGCCGCCGGTGCCCACCTCGTGGTGAGCGCGCTCGAGGATGAGGCCGGCGTCGATCAGCTTGAGGCTGATGTCGTCGCGAAGGTCGGCCTGCTTGTCGACGGGGCTGACGGGGAAGTAGCCGCCCTTGAAGGGGGTCTTGTTGGCGAGGTTTCCGCCTTCTTCGACGCGTCCGGTGTTCCAGGCGCCCTCTTCGGAGTCGACCGAGAAGAAGCTGGCGTTCTGCTTGGTCTCGTAACGCACGTCGTCGAAGATGTAGAACTCGGCCTCGGGGGCGAAGAACGCGGTGTCCGCGATGCCGGTGGAGACGAGGTACTTCTCGGCCTTCTTGGCGATCTGGCGCGGGTCGCGGGCGTAGATCTCGCCGCTGCGCGGGTTGTAGATGTCGAAGATCATGATGAGCGTGCGCTCGACGCGGAAGGGGTCGAGGTACGCCGTCGTAACATCGGGGATGAGCTGCATGTCGGATTCGTGGATCGACGCGAAACCGCGGATCGACGAGCCATCAAAGAGCTGGCCGACGGAGAAGAACTCCTCATCGACGGTTGACGCGGGGATGTTGAAATGCTGCTGCACGCCGGGAAGGTCGGTGAAGCGAATATCAAGGAACTTTACGTCAGTGTCCTTGATGAACTTGAGCACTTCGGAAGAATCACTGAACATGTGAGGGACTCCAATGAGCTTGGTGCGGTCGGACTGCGTTCGCAGCCACTGTCGAGGGTAGAGGTAAGGGATTTCGCCGGGGTGACACAAATGTTTCCGGCATGTTACGAGCGTATTCCAGTTTAGGATTAGCGGATGCCCACCCAGTCAACACCAGCCAAGGATTGGCCGGGAAAGCGGCTCGGTCTTCCCGAGTCCGGCCCACGATCGGTCGCCCGCGCCGGGCGCCGCATCGTCGCCATCGCCGTCGACTGGGCCATCGCCACGGCGATCTCGGTGTTCTTCTTCACCCCGGGGGAGAGCGTGCTCGACCGGCTGGGATCGTCGAACGCCGCGGCCACTCTTATCGCGTTCGCGGTCATCCAGCTGCTGTTCATCCCGACGCTGGGCGGCAGCTTCGGGCACCTCGCCCTCGGCATGCGCGTCGTGCCGCTCAAAACCGGCTGGATCGGCGTGCTCAAGCCGGTCATCCGCACCGCGCTGCTCTGCCTGTTCATCCCCGCCGTCATCTGGGACCGCGACCAGCGCGGCATGCACGACCGCCTCGCCGGCACGGTGCTGGTGCGCCGCTAGTCACTGCCTCGCCCCGGCCTCTCCGCGCGCCTGATCGATCGGAAATTCAGGAGATGCGGTCGCCAGCCGCCAGGGCGTCCGCGTCGTTCCGCGGGTGCGCGGTCTCGCGCTGACGCCGTGTCCTGAATTTCCGACATGGGCGGGCCGGCGGGTTCGCGGGCGGTTCCGGATGCGCCAGCGCGTTGCCCGCGCTGACGTTACGGCGCGTCCGCGGTTACCGAGCCCCGCGTCATCCGGAACCGCGCACCGCGCAGACGCGAAAGGCCCCGTTCCGACCAGGAACGGGGCCTTCGACGTGCGAGGCGCGACTAGCGCGGTCGGCTCGAGCGCACCTTGAACGGGTCGACGCCCTTGGGGATCGGCAGCTGGTTCTTGCCCAGCGAGTTGAGGCGGTTGCTCACGGCGAGGATCTCGGGCTTGCGCAGCGCGGTCTTGAACTTGTTCAGGCGGCCGGCGAGCTTGTGCAGGGGAACCGACTCGGGGTCCGGTCCGACGTAGACGAAGTTGACCGGAACGTTCGGCAGCATTCGCACGACCGAGCGGCGCTCGTCGTCGAGCATGCGCTGTGTGCGGCTGCGGGGTCCCTCGCCGATGAGCACGATTCCGCCACGGCCGACCGCGCGGTACACGGCGTCCTGCGTTTTCGGGCTGACGGCGACGGGCATCTCGCTCGCGGCCCATCCGCGTCGCAGCGAGCTCTTCAGAACCGCGCCCACGGCGCCGGGCTGGCCGGCGATCTGCGAGTACGCGGCCTTCTCGGCGCGGCGGCCGAGAACGATGAGGAAGGCGAGCAGTCCGCCGAGCAGGCCGGCGATGATGAACAGCACGAAGCCGATGATCTGCTCGCTGGGGTTGGAGAAGACGAACGCCAGCACGACGCCGAGCAGTACGGGCAGGAGGAAGGCGAGTGCCAGGTACCAGACGGCCAGCGAGTCGTACCGCCGGGTCATCTGCAAGACTTGCCACATCTGCTTGATGCGGCCTGGTTCCTTGTTCGGGTCTTTTGCGGTGCGTGCCATGGGTATAAGGATACGGGCAGATTGAGGCCGCCAAACGTCACCCTGTCCTCCACCATTCCGCTGCGAGCGATAACCGCGCAATTCGGATGCCGCTCCGCCGTCGTCGAGGCACGCGCGGCAGGATCGGGGCGTGCGAAAACATCGTCGTGGGAGCGGGGCGGATGAGGCCCGGGTCGCGTTGTCGGGCTCGGCGCCCGTCGCACCCGGGGGCTCACTGGGTGCGGCGCGGGGTGCGTATCAAGTTGCGCTGGGGGCCGATCAGCCTCGCGTGGGCGGCTACCGGCTCGTGCGCGTCCTCGGCGAAGGCCGGTCGGCCGTTGTGCATCTCGGCTACGCCGACATCAGAGCCGAATCGGCGGCCGCGGTCACGAACCCCAGCCCGACCGCGCCCGTGGTCTTCGCCGAGGAACCGCGCCGTACTGCCGCGGTGAAGGTATACCGGCCCGATGTCGCCGCGGAGCGCGTCGACGCCGAGATCGCGGCGCTCGACGCGGTCGACCATCCGCACGTGCTGCGCCTGATCGATGTGGCGACGACCGACGACGCCCTGCCCTGTTTGGTGCTCGAGCGATGCGACGGCGGCGGGCTCGTGCGGTTTGTTGCCGAGAATGCCGGGCTGTCGGCGGGGGAGGCCGTGACGATTCTCGCGCCGCTCGTGGCGGCGGTCGGCGCGCTGCACGCATCCGGGCACGTGCACCGCGACATCCGTCTGTCGAGCGTGCTGTTCCGACAATCGGGGGCGCCCGTGCTCTGCAGCTTCGGACGCGCCGCTGTGATCACATCGCCGCTCACGCCGGCGGGTCTGGCAGCCGACGCCGCGGTACTCGCCGACCGGCGGGCCCTGCTCGTGGTCGTGCGTTCGGTGCTCGAGCGGGTCGACGATCCGGCGGTAGTGAGCGCGGAGGACTGGCTCGAGCGGCACGATGCAGGGTCGGACGACTTTGGTGGGATGCTCACGGACGCGCTGTTCGACCTCGCCGAGCCACAACCCGTGCGGCTCCGTGAGCGTCCGCAGCGCGCCTTCGCTCCGGCGCTACTCTCGCGACCCCGGGAACGCGGTCGGCCGGCAGACGACGCAGATGTCAGGCGCGGCGTACGAGAGACGCTTGTTGCGGCAGTGCGCACGATTGTGGGACACGCCCGCGGCGTGCGCCGCCGATACTGGACGATCGCCGCCGGCGTGGCGGCGTGCCTGGTCGTCGCCGTGATCGCGGTGCCGTCCGGGGCGGGGTCGGGAGATGCCGCGCGAGAGCCAACCATCGGCAGTGCTGCCGGTGCGACACCGGGGCCAGAGCCGACCGCGCGCGGCGAGCCCGTGCCGCCGCCCGCCACTTCGGAAGGTTCACCGATGCAAGACTCCGCGCTGATCGGTGACGACCCGGTGGCTGCGCTACTCGCCCTGCTCGCCGAACGCGAACGGTGCGTGCGCGACCTGTCCGTGCTCTGCCTCGACGGAGTGCTGCAGCAGGGTTCGGCGGCCCTGCAGCGCGACACCGCGGTGATCAGAGCCTTGCAGGCAGGCGGCGAACAGACCCCGGATGCCACGGTCTCGGCGAACGGCCCGGTGCTGGTCGAACGGCTCGGCGACTCCGCGCTGCTCGACCTCGGCGACGTGCCGGAAACGCAACCGGCCTCGACCCTCGTGATGAGGGGCGAGGCCGGTTGGCGGATCAGGGACTACCTGAGCGAGTGAGCTGCTGGCTAGACGCCGAGCACGCTGGCGAAGTCTCCGCCTTCGAGGCGGTTCTTCACCGCGACCAGGAAGCGGGCGGCGTCCGCACCGTCGACGATGCGGTGATCGTACGACAGCGCGAGGTAGACCATCGAGCGGATCGCGATCGCGTCGCCGCCGTCGGTCGAGACCACGACGGGCTTCTTCGCGACGATGCCGGTTCCGAGGATGGCGCTCTGCGGGAGGAAGACGATCGGGGTGTCGAACAGCGCGCCGCGCGAACCGGTGTTGGTCAGCGTGAACGTTCCGCCGGCGAGCTCGTCGGGCTTGAGCTTGTTGTCGCGGGTGCGGGCGGCCAGGTCGGAGATCTGGTTGGCGATACCGGCGAGGTCGAGCGACGCGGCGTCCTTGATGACCGGGGTCAGCAGGCCACGCTCGGTGTCCACGGCGATGGAGATGTTCTCCTGCGCCGGGTAGACGATCGTGTCACCGTCGATCGTCGCGTTGACGATCGGGTACGCCTTGAGGGCCTCGGCTGCCGCGAGGGCGAAGAACGGGAGGAAGGAGAGCTTGACGCCCGACTTCGCGAGGAAGTCTGCCTTCACCTTGTCGCGGAAGGCGGCGACCTTCGTGACATCCACTTCGACGACCGAGGTCAGCTGTGCGGAAGCCTGCATCGAGATGACGGCACGCTCGGCGATGACCTTGCGCAGTCGTGACATCGGAACGGTCGTGCCGCGCAGAGGCGAGGTCTCGAGCGCGGGCGTGGCCGGCGCTGCAGCGGGGGTTTCGGCCGGAGCAGCCGCTTCGGCCGCGGCGATCACATCCTGCTTGCGGATGCGTCCGCCGACGCCGGTGCCCGTGAGCGTCGACAGGTCGATGCCGCGGTCGTTGGCGAGCTTGCGCACGATCGGGGTGACGTAACCGGCGTTCGCGCTCGGCGCGGCGGCGGGCTCGGCTGCTGCGGGAGCCGGAGCGGCGGGAGCGGGCGAGGCGGGGGCAGCGGCGGGTGCGGCGGCCGGAGCAGCTGCGGCGGGCTCGGCGGCTGCGGGGGCCGACGCGGGCTCGGGAGCGGCGACGGGCTCGGGCGCGGCGGTCTCGGCCGGCTCGGCTGCGGGAGCCGGGTCGACGGGAGCGGGCGCGGGCGCCTCGACGGGCGCGTCGGTCTGTCCCGGGGCGGGTGCCTCGGTCGAGGGGACCTCTTCGGCGGCCGGCTCAGCGGCAGCAGGCTCAGCAGCAGCGGCGGGCTCGGCGGCTGCGGGAGCCGCGGCTTCGGCCGGCGCGGCCTCAGCGGGCGCTTCTGCGGGCGCCTCGGGCTCGGCGGGGGCCTCGGCCTCTCCCGATCCGATGGTCACGAGAGCGGTTCCGACCTCGACGGTCTCGTCTTCCTGAACGAGGATGGCCTCGATCACACCGGCAACCGGCGACGGGATCTCGGTGTCGACCTTGTCGGTCGAGACCTCGAGCAGTGGCTCGTCGACCTCAACGCGGTCGCCCACCTTTTTCAACCAGCGGGTGACCGTGCCCTCGGTGACACTCTCGCCGAGTGCCGGGAGGCTGACGGATTCGCTCATTAGTGATGCTCCTTAGTAACCAAAATCTTGTTCTAGCCAGCTTAGTTCTGAGCCGCGCCGGATTGGCGCGGCTCGCTTATTTCTTAGAGTGCGTGCAACGGCTTTCCTGCCAGCGCGAGGAAGGCTTCGCCGAGAGCCTCGTTCTGGGTCGGGTGCGCGTGGATGAGCGGGGCGATGTCCTCGGGGTAGGCCTCCCAGTTCACTGCGAGCTGGGCCTCTCCGATGAGCTCACCGACGCGCGCGCCGATCATGTGCACACCGACGATGGGGCCGTCGTTGACACGTACGACCTTCACCGAACCGGCGGTACCGATGATGTGGCTCTTGCCGTTGCCGGCCAGGTTGTAGTCGTAGGCCGTGATCTTGTCGGCGCCGAACTTCTCGGCGGCCTTGGCCTCCGAGTAGCCGATGGATGCGACTTCGGGGTCGCTGTAGGTGACCTTCGGGATGTTCAGGTCGTCGATGATGATCGGGTTGAGTCCGGCGATCTCCTCGGCGACGAAGATTCCCTGCTGGAATCCGCGGTGCGCGAGCTGCAGGCCGGGGACGATGTCACCGACGGCGTAGACGCCGGGAACGCTGGTCTCGAGTCGCTCGTTGGTGATCACGAAGCCGCGGTCGACCGTGACGCCGGCCTCTTCGTAGCCCAGGTTCGCGGTGACGGGGCCGCGGCCCACGGCCACGAGGAGCAGTTCGCCCTCGAAGGTCTGTCCGTCTTCGAGGGTGACGACGACGCCCTCGTCGTTCTGCGTGACGCTCTGGAAGCGCACGCCGAGGCTGAAGTTGATGCCGCGCTTGCGGAAAGCACGCTCGAACTGCTTGCTGATCGACTCGTCTTCGTTGGGAACGAGGTGGGGGAGCGCTTCGACGATCTGGACGTCGGCACCCCAGCTCTTCCAGACGCTGGAGAATTCGACGCCGATGACGCCGCCGCCGAGCACAATGACCTTCTTGGGCACGAAGTCGAGCTCGAGAGCCTGCTCCGAGGTGATCACGCGGCCGCCGATCTCGAGGCCGGGGAGGGAGCGCGAGTAGGAGCCGGTCGCGAGGATGACGTTCTTGCCGGTGATGACGTCGTCGCCCACCTGCACGCTGTGCGGGGAGACGAGTCGGCCGGAGCCCTCGATGACGGTGATGCCGCGGGCCTTGATCAGTCCCTGAAGTCCCTTGTACTTGCTCGCCACGATTCCCTGGCGGTACGCGGTGACCGCGGAGATGTCGATGCCGCCGAATTCGGCGGTCACACCGTACTTGGCAGACTCGCGCGTCACGTCGGCGACCTCGGCGGAGTGCAGCAGCGCCTTGGTCGGGATGCAGCCCACGTGGAGGCACGTGCCGCCGAGCTTGTTCTTCTCGATGAGGCCTACGGTCATTCCGAGCTGACTCGCGCGAAGCGCGGCTGCATAGCCACCGCTTCCGCCGCCCAGGATCACAAGGTCAAAATTCTGTTCCGACACTCAGCAACTCCCTTGGTGTTTCAGGATTTAAGACGGCTCGGGCTCTGGGTGGGCACGACCGCTAGGGGCGGAGAAACCCGCCCCAATGACTGTACTACGCGCGCGAAAAGTCCTCTGCCAAAGCGATCAGGGTTCGCACAGTTACTCCGGTCGGGCCCTTCGCGTTGAAGCTGTATCCACCGGCGCTGTTGTACGACGGGCCCGCGATATCGAGGTGGGCCCACGGAATCTGGCGCTTTTCTTCGCCCTCGCCGGTGGTGCCGACGAAGTCACGCAGGAACGACGCGGCGACGAGCATTCCTCCGCCGGTGTTGCCCGGCTTGACATTCGCGATGTCTGCGATGTCGGAGTTCAGGAGCGCGCGCATCTCGCCCGGGATGGGCATCGGCCAGAACTGCTCGCCGACGGCCTTCGCGGTTGCGACAACCTGCTCGACGAACTGCTCGTCGCCCATAACGCCCGTGTAGCGGTGTCCGAGCGCGACGACCTGCGCGCCGGTGAGGGTCGCGACGTCGATGATGGCGTCGGGGTTCTCCTCGCTCGCCGCGACCAGGCCGTCGGCCATCACGATGCGGCCCTCGGCGTCGGTGTTGAGGTTCTCGACGGTCTTGCCACCGTAGATGCGCACAACGTCGTCGGGGCGAGTGGCCGTGCCGGAGGGCATGTTCTCGGCGATGCACATCCAGGCGGTGATGCGCACGGGCAGCGCGAGGTCGGCCGCGGCGACGACGACGGACATAACGGTGGCGGCACCGGTCATGTCGGTCTTCATCGTCAGCATGGACGCGGCGGGCTTGAGCGACAGTCCGCCCGAGTCGAACGTGATGCCCTTGCCCACGAGCGCGAGGTGCTTCTGCGCGCCGGCCGGGTTGTAGGAGAGCTTGACGAGGCGGGGTGCGCGTGATGAACCCTGGCCGACGCTCAGGATGCCACCGAAGCCGCCCTCCTCGAGTGCGGCCTGGTCGAAGACGGTCACGTCGATGTCCGCGTGGGCGGCGTGCTCCACGGCGGCGGCAGCGAGGGTCTCGGGATAGAGGTCGCGCGGCGGCTGGTTCACCAGGTCGCGCACCTTGTGGATGGCTGTCGCGACGACGGTCGCGCGGCCGACGAGGTCGGCCGAGGCCTCGTGCGCGGTGGCGACGACGATGGTGGCGGCGGTGAGCTTGGTCGAGTCGAGGGTCGACGAGCGGTAGTCGGTATAGACATAGGAGCCGAGTGCTGCACCCTCGAGCACGGCGAGCAGCTCGTCGTCGTCGGTAGCGGGGAGGGCGATGACGAGCGACTCGATGCCGCGCAGCTGGCGCGCGGCCGATCCGCTGGCGGCGCGGAGTGCGTCGACGCCCAGCTTGCCGCCGCCGACGCCGACGAGGGCGATGCTCTTGGACGCACCGGCGGAGAACGGCAGACGGGTGATCTCGTCGACCCCGCCGGTCACGCCGATCCCCGCGAGGGAGGCTTGCAGCTCGAGGATCTCGGCGACGTCGGTGAGCAGTGTGGGCCCGGCATCCGACGACGCGACTCCGACGACGAGGATGTCGGCGTCGATGGAAAGGATGGGCTCGGGGGAGACGCTCAGCGCCGCAACAGTCATTACTCAATCGTAACCACCGCGGGCGTGAGCCCTGTTCGCTCTGAGCATCACCCGGCGCGCGCACGACACCCGGTCAGCCGAGAGCGGCGCGATTAGAGTGGAGGCATGCGCGATCCTGCTGGCCTTTTCGACCTCTCCATCGATGTCTCCGAGGTGCCCGCAGGCCTGCACCTCGTCGCGGGTCTCACCGGGTTCGCCGACGCGGGCGCCGCCGTCACTCAGCTGAGCGACTACCTGCTCGACACGCTCGACACACAGATCGTCGCTTCCTTCGACAACGACGAGTTGCTCGACTACCGGGCCCGCCGTCCGCTCGTCTACTTCGACCACGATCACCTCAGCGACTACACCCCGGCGAGCCTCAACCTCTACCTCGCCACCGACGAGGTGGGCCAGCCTTTCCTGCTGCTCACGGGCTACGAGCCCGACTTCCAGTGGGATCGATTTACCGCGGCGGTGCTGCAGCTGGTCGACCTGTTCCAGGTCAAGACCACGACGTGGGTGCACGCCATCCCGATGCCCGTACCGCACACCCGTTCCATCGGCGTCACGGTCAGCGGCAACAGGGCCGAACTGATCGAGTCCATGTCGGTGTGGAAGCCGCAGACCCAGGTTCCCGCCAACGCGCTGCACCTCATCGAGTACCGCCTGCAGGAGCTCGGCCACCCGATCGCCGGGTTCGTGCTGCTCGTTCCCCACTACCTCGCCGACACCGAGTTCCCCGTCGCCGCGGTCACCGCGCTCGAGAGCGTCAGCGCCGCGACCGGCCTGATCTTCCCGACCGACCGGCTGCGCGAGGAGGGCCGCGAGTTCATCCAGAAGATCGACGGCCAGGTGGAGACCAACCAAGAGCTCGGCAAACTCGTCGGCACTCTCGAAGAGCGCCACGACAGCTACATGCTCGACAACCCGCTCCGCTCGCCGCTCACCGACGTCGACGGCGAACTGCCCAGTGCCGACGACATCGCGGCCGAGCTCGAGAACTTCCTCGCGCTGCGCCGCACCGGCGACGAAGACCCGCTGCGCCCGTAGCCCGGCGGGTCGCCCGCTGAGACGCCTGTCGCTGACGGCGCGCTAACCTGAACGGGTGAATTCCCGTCGATCCTGGCTCGTTTTCGGGGTCGGCGTCTTCGCCTACCTCATCGCCGTTACGCAGCGCAGCTCGCTCGGCATCGCCGGCGTCGACGCCACCGAACGCTTCGACGTACAGGCCGCCGCACTCTCCAGCCTCGCCGTCGTGCAGCTCATCGTCTACGCCGCGCTGCAGATCCCGGTCGGCGTTGTGCTCGACCGGCAAGGTCCGCGGGTCCTCATCGCGACCGGCGCCGTGCTGATGATCGCGGGACAGACGACCATGGCCCTCGCGCCTACTCTCGGGGTGGCGCTCGTCGGGCGCATCCTCGTCGGCGCGGGCGACGCGATGACCTTCATTTCTGTCTCCCGGCTCATCGCCTCCTGGTTCAGCGGGCGCGCTTTGCCCCTGCTGTCGCAGGCGATGGGCACGATCGGCGCCCTCGGCCAGGTGCTCAGCGCGATCCCGCTCTCGATCGTGCTGCACCAGTACGGCTGGGAGCCCGCCTACCTGAGCGCCGCGGCGATGTCGGTGATCGCCTTCATCGGAGTCGTGCTGTTCGTGCGCAACGCGCCGAAGGGGTCGGTACAGATCGAGCGGCCGGGCGGATGGCCTGCGGCTCTGCGCCAGCTTCGCGAGAGCCTGGCACGCCCCGGAACTCAGCTGGGGTTCTGGTCGCACTTCGTCACCCAGTCGCCCGGCACGGTGCTGTCGCTGCTCTGGGGTTTCCCCTTCATCTCGGTCGGCCTCGGGTACGGGCCGACAACCGCGTCGCTCTTCCTCACCCTCATCGTGGTCGTCGCGGTCGTCGCCGGACCGATCCTGGGCATCCTGAGCGCGCGCTACCCCTATCGGCGCAGCAATATCGTGCTCGGCATCGTCGTCTCGATGGGCGTGGCGTGGTCAGCGCTCCTGCTCTGGCCCGGACAGCCGCCACTCTGGCTCGTACTGCTGTTGCTCGTCGTCGTCGCGGTCGGCGGCCCCGGGTCGCTCATCGGCTTCGACTTCGCCCGCACCTTCAACCCGGCGCGCAGCCTCGGCTCGGCTAGCGGTGTGGTGAACGTGGGCGGTTTTCTCGCCAGCTTCGTGATGATGCTGCTCATCGGCATCGTGCTCGACGTGATCGACCGGGCGAACGGCGGGTCGGGAATCGCCACCGAGCTGTACTCGCTCGAGTCCTTCCGCATCGCCTTCCTGGTGCAGTTCCCCGTGGTCGGAATCGGTGTCATCTTTCTGCTGTTGGCACGCCGTAGAACCCGCCGTCGTATGCACGAGGACGAGGGAATAACCGTGGCCCCCCTTTGGGTTGCATTAGTACGTAGTTGGCGCCGGCGGGGAAAACGGGCCTAACGCCGCCGTTTGTCAAGAGATGCGGCCAACTCGTGCAATAATTGTTCTAAGACCCGTTCAGGTTCCGTTAGTTCGCCGCTTCGTTTTGTTGCGCGGTGAAGAAGGACTTGACATGGGTCTTAGTACTGCCCGAAAACCCTGAAAGGTGTTCTAATGGCAACCAAAACCACCACAGCTGAGCTCGTCGAGAGCGCAGAAAAAGAGCAGGTCAGCGTTGACTCGGCTCCCGTAAAGACTCCCGCGAAGAAGGCCCCCGCGGCCAAGAAGCCTGCCACGGCGGCAGCCGCCAAGAAGGCACCGGTCAAGAAGGCGGCCGCGGGCACTAAGCCTGCAGCCAAGCGCGGCGCGAAGGCGATCGACCCCGATGTCGACGAGCCGACCGAGCCCGTCGACGGTGATGACGAAGACGACGACGTCGTTGTAGTCGTCGCCGACGTGGTCGAGGGCGACGACGTCAAAGAGGTCGCAGACGACACCGACGACGACGATGCAGACTCCAAGAAGTCCACCGGCAAAGACGAGGTGCTGCCCACGGGTGCGCTCGTCATCTCGATCGCCGACGAAGAAGACGACATCCCCGTCTACTCCTCGGCCATCACCGGCGCCACCGCCGACCCGGTCAAGGACTACCTGAAGCAGATCGGTAAGGTCGCCCTGCTGAACGCGGCCGAAGAGGTCGAGCTCGCCATGCGTATCGAGGCGGGTCTGTTCGCCGAAGACAAGCTCTCGCAGATGACCGACGCCGAGAAGAAGTCGCAGCTCGGCCGCGAACTCATCTGGGTGTCGAAAGACGGTGCCCGCGCCAAGAGCCACCTGCTCGGCGCCAACCTTCGCCTCGTCGTCTCGCTCGCCAAGCGCTACACCGGCCGCGGAATGCAGTTCCTCGACCTGATCCAGGAGGGAAACCTGGGCCTCATCCGTGCCGTCGAGAAGTTCGACTACACGAAGGGCTTCAAGTTCTCCACCTACGCCACCTGGTGGATCCGCCAGGCGATCACGCGCGCCATGGCCGATCAGGCCCGCACCATCCGCATCCCGGTGCACATGGTCGAGGTCATCAACAAGCTGGCCCGCGTACAGCGCCAGATGCTGCAGGACCTCGGTCGCGAGCCCACCCCCGAAGAGCTCAGCCGCGAACTCGACATGACCCCCGAGAAGGTCATCGAGGTGCAGAAGTACGGCCGCGAGCCGATCTCGCTGCACACCCCGCTCGGTGAAGACGGAGACAGCGAGTTCGGTGACCTCATCGAAGACACCGAGGCCGTCGTTCCCGCCGACGCCGTTGGCTTCACGATGCTGCAGAAGCAGCTCGAGTCGCTGCTCGACTCGCTGAGCGAGCGCGAAGCCGGCGTGATCCGCATGCGCTTCGGCCTCGGCGACGGAATGCCGAAGACCCTCGACCAGATCGGCGACACCTTCGGTGTCACGCGCGAGCGCATCCGCCAGATCGAGTCGAAGACGATGGCCAAGCTGCGTCACCCGAGCCGGTCGCAGTCACTGCGCGACTACCTCGAGTAAACCGGTGCTGACGGCTGCGGGCATCCTGCTCGGCAGGATGGCCCGCTGGGCCACGCGCCTGCGCGGCGGGGGATCGGCGGTACCCGGACGGGTGCTGCTCGCGGTTTCGCCGAAAGCGCTCGAGCGCGCCGTGGAGAAGATGCCGCTGGGCGTCGTCTTCGTCTCCGGTTCGAACGGCAAGTCCACGACGACCAACATGCTCGTGGGCATTCTGCGCGCCCACGGCGTCGATGTGTTCAGCAACCCCTCGGGCGGCAACCTCCCGCAGGGCATCGCCTCCGCTCTGCTCGCCAGCATGCCGCTCAGCGGACGACTGAAAGAGCAGATCGCCGTGCTCGAGGTCGACGAGGCTTACGGCGTGAACCTCGCGAAGGTGCTGCGCCCGTCGAGCGTGCTGCTGCTCAACGTGCAGATCGACCAGCTCAACCGCTTCTTCGAGCCCGACCGCGTGGTCAAGATGCTCGCCACCATCGCGAGCGCCGCAGACGCTCACGTCGTGGTCAACGCCAACGACGACAACCTGGTGGCCGTGGCCGCCGGCCTCACCGGTGCCGCCGAGATCAGCTACTTCGGGGTCGACCCCGCGTTGCTCGACGGCTCGCCCAACGGCCTAGCCAACGCCGAGGTCTATTCGGGGCCAACGGATGCCGCGGCTCCCGTCGCCCGCGTCGTGGTCGAGCGCCTCAGCGGCGTCGATGCGACAGTGTCCATCGCCGGCGCCCCCGTCGACGTGCGGCTGCCCGCGCGTGGCCTGCACTACGCCGTCGACGTCGCGGGTGCCTCGGCCATGGCGGAACGCCTTCTCGGCGCCGAGTTCAAACCCGAGCTCGTGGCATCCGCAATGCTCGCCCTCGATACCGTCTACGGTCGCGGCGAGATCCTCAGCTACAACGGCGAAGACATCGAAGTCATCATGATGAAGAACCCGCCGAGCCTGCAGCTCAACCTCGACTACCTCGAAGAGGCGCCCGAGCAGCTGTTCGTCGCGGTCGACGAGGGCACCCCCGACCCGTCGTGGATGTACGACACCGACTTCAGCCACATCGACCACGTCGACATCGTCTCCGGAACCAAGTCGTGGCAGCTCGCCACCCGGTTCGGCTACGGCGAGATCCCTGTCGGCAGCGTCGTGCCCGAGCTGAAGCCCGCACTCGAGGCCTTCCTCACGTTGCCGAAGCCCGCCCGCGGCACCAAAACCATGATCGTCAACTACGAGCAGATGATGCTCATCCGCAAGCTGCTCGGCTTCCTCGAGTTGGAGAACGCACCGTGACCCGCTCGCTCACCATCCTCTCGCTCTACCCGCGCCAGCTCGGTATCAACGGCGACTCGGGCAACGTGCTCACGCTCAAGCAGCGCGCCGAGTGGCGCGGCATCGACGTCTCGGTCGTCGAGCACAACGTGGGCGACGCGCTGCCTGCGTCGGTCGACCTCATCCACATCGGATCCGGCCCGCGCACCGCACAGCTCGCCGTGCAGGCCGACCTCGCCTCGATCGCCCCGCAGCTGGCCGCGTGGAAAAACGCGGGCGTTCCGGTGCTCGCGATCGCCGGCGGTTGGCAGTTGCTCGGGCAGTCGATAACGGATGAAACGGGCGAACGCACCACGGGCGCGGGGCTCTTCGCGACCTCGAGCACCCTGGTCGCCAAGCGGGCCGTCGGCGAGATCGTCGTCTCCACCGAGTCGGGCACGGTCGCCGGGTTCGAGAACCACGGCGCCATCACGACGCTCGAGGCCGGAGCGACACCGTTCGGAACGGTCACCGCCGGATACGGAAATGCGGGAGCCGCGGCATCCGGAGCTCTCGGTCTCGAAGGCGTCGTCGACGGCGCGAGCATCGGCACCCACCTGCACGGCCCGTTTCTGCCGATGAATCCGACCTGGGCCGACCGGCTGCTCGCCGCAGCTCTCGCGAACCGGGGTCTGGACAGTACTCTCTCCGCCGACGAACGTCTCGCACAGGTCGACACTGCTGGATCGAACGCCCGAGCCGCGATCGCAAAGCGACTCGGCCTCTAGCATAACGAGCCCGTAGCACATCGCCGATCGCGCGGTCTCGATGGCCTGAGGCCATGAGAGTCGTCGCGGTCTACAGCACCAAGGGCGGAGTGGGCAAAACCACGGCCGCCGTGAGCCTGGCCTACGAGGCGGCGCGCGACAATCGCGTTCTGCTCTGGGATCTCGACCCGCAGGGCGCCGCCACGTTCATTCTGCAGGTGAAACCCAAGCTGCGCGACGGCGTCGACGCGCTGATGAAGGGCAAGACCTCGCTTCACCGCGCCATCCGGTCGACGGCGTACGAGCGCATCGACGTGCTTCCGGCCGACGAGACCTACCGCGAGCTGGAGCACCTGTTCGACGCCGCGAAAAAACCGTCGCACCAGATCGCGCACGTGCTGGAGCGGATGGGCGCCGACTACGACGTGGTCATTCTCGACTGCCCGCCCGGTTCGTCGCTCGTGGCCGAGAACGCGGTCTACGGAGCGGACGTCGTCGTTGTGCCGCTTGTGCCGTCTCCGCTCTCGCTGCGGTCGCTCGACCAGGTGGTCGAGGTCGTCGCCGAGTCGCAGCGGCCCGTTCCGGTGATCGGGTTCCTGTCGATGGTCGACCGGCGCAAGTCGGCGCACCGTGCGGCGGTCGAGCAGCTCGCCGCCCATCGCTCCGAGGTGAACGAGATCGTCGTTCCCGCCTCGGTCGTCGTCGAGCGGATGGGCTACGAGCTGGCGCCGCTCGGGGCGTACGCGCCGCGTTCCGACGCCGCCGTCGCGTTCGGCGAGCTGTGGCGGCTGGTGGGCGCGTCGCCTAGTTGATGTAGACGCGCGGCACGCGCAGCGCCACGCTGGATACGATCTCGTCGCCGATGCTGTCGGCGTGCGCCGCCCACTCTTCCGCCGTGGGCTCGCCCCGCCGGTCGCTGCCGAACACGACCACGGTGTCGCCGGGCGCGAGATCGAGGTCGTCGGCGTCCACGAGCATCCGGTCGACGCCGAGCGCCACGATGCGGCGACGCTGGCCGCCGACGAGCACTTCGGCGCGGTCGGCGGCGGGGGACTGCACGCCGTCGCCGTAACCCACGGCGACGAGCGCCAGTCGCGCGGCATCCGCGAGGTTGTACTCCAGGCCGCCCAGCCAGCCGTGGCCGGCCGCGAGGTCGTCGACGGTCAGCACGGGAGCGCTCAGCGTCATCGGCGCTTCGAGCCCGAGGCCCGGGCCGTCGACGTCGTCGAACGGCGAGATGCCGAACGCGGCGATGCCAAAACGCACGTAGTCGAACCGTGCCTTGGGCATGCGGATGCCCGCCGAGCTGGCGGCGAGATGCAGCTTCTCGAACGTGGCCCCGAGCGACTGCGCCACCTCGACGGCGATCTGAAACTTGACCAGCGCGATCTCGTCGTCGGCCGTCGAGGCGTCGGCGAGGTGCGACCAGGCGCCGTACACCTCGAGAAAACCCTGCGACTCGAGGTGCAGCGCGGTGGTGACCAGCTCGGGCCAGTCTTCGGCGGAGGCGCCGTTGCGGCTGAGGCCGGTGTCGATCTTGAGATGCACGCGCGCGGGCGTGCCGGCGCCGCTCTCGGCGATCGCCTCGAGCTGCCAGACGGCGGAGACGCCGAGGTCGATTCTCGATTCGGCCGCGGCGCGGAAGTCGGTGTCGCGTCCGTGCAGCCAGGCGAACATCGGCACGGTGATGCCGGCCGCCCTCAGCGCGAGCCCGGCGCTCACCTCGAGCACGGCGAGGGCTGTCGCCCCGGCCTCGAGCGCGGCGAGCGAGATCGGCAGCACGCCGTGGCCGTAGGCGTTGGCCTTCACGGCGAGCATCACCTCGGCGGGCGCGACGGTCTCGACGAGCAGAGCGACGTTGCGCCGGAAGGCGGCGAGGTCGACGGTGGCGACGGCGGAATCACTCAATGCTGGTACTCCCTGATCACGCGGCGGCCGAGGCCGGCGGTGAGGGCGAGCGGGGAACGGCGCGTGCGCTGCCCCCACTCGATGGCGGTGGGGTGGCCGTGCGCGCCGCTGCCGAAGACGGTGGCGATGTCGCCCGGTTCGGCGTGTGCCTGACCGATGTCGAGCACGAGCTGGTCCATGGCGATGCGGCCGACGACCGGGTAGGCGACACCGGCGATCGAGGCCGACGCCGTGTTCGACCCGAGCCGGGGAACGCCGTCGGCGTACCCGATCGAGACGAGCGCTATCGTGGTGTCGCCGGGCGCCCGGTAGGTGTACCCGTACGAGACGCCGGTGCCGGCGGTGACGCGTTTGACCGCGATGACCTCGGCCGTGAGGGTCATCACGGGCTCGGTGCGGATGTCGGCGGGGGAGGCGAGCCCGTAGACGCCCGCACCCAGGTCGCGGCGAGCCGCGGCATCCTGAGCTTCGAACGATTCGTGCAGGGGCCGGATGCCCGCCTCGAGCGCCCGGGGACCGTCGCCGTCGACGACGGGAGACCAGATATCCACGGCCACCCCGTTGGCGCGTAGGACGAGCGCCTCGTCGAGGCTCGAGACCCGGAAGGCAGTTACGCCGGCCGCTTCGGCGTCCAGGGCGATTTCTGCGACACCGTGACCATACGCCGACGCCCTCAGGTCGACCAGAGGCTGGTCGACACCGAGGGCGTCAGTGAGAAGTTCTATGTTGCGGGTCAGCGCTGCGAGGTCGATCGTCGCGAGTCGCGTGGCTCCGCTAATTGTTGTGTGTGCTTTTGACTAGTTGCGCGAGGCCTCGACCAGGCGGTCGGACTCGTCGTGCCAGTGGAGAGCGGTCGCAGACAGCTTCTCCTTGAACTCGGCACCGTGGTGGGCGCAGAACAGCAGCTCGCCGGTCTTCATGGTCACGCGCACGTACGCCTGTGCACCGCAGCTGTCGCAGCGGTCGAGTGCGGTGAGCGTGTACGCAGACTCAAGCTCGTCAACGTTGTTCTCTGTGGCGATCTGAGACATGTGTTGCTCCTTCGGGCGTAATCACGAACTAATTCCGTGTGTCTATACAAGCACGACGTTGTTACGACGGTGCGACATTTACCGGGTATTTCGCTGAACGCGTATCAGGGAGGCGGCCTTGGCCACCGCTGGGTGTCGGAGCGCTGTCGCCGGTAGATGATTCAGTAGGCTTAACGACGGCCCGGAACTCGTTTGTTCCCTGTGCCTGCGAATGCACAACTAATAAGGAGTTCCCGTGGCGAGTTCGGACTACTCGGCGAGACACCTCTCCGTTCTCGAGGGGCTCGAGGCCGTTCGCAAACGCCCCGGTATGTACATCGGCTCCACAGACTCCCGCGGTCTGATGCACTGCCTGTGGGAGATCATCGACAACTCTGTCGACGAGGCGCTCGGCGGGCACGGCAGCGAGATCAGCGTGATCCTGCACAAAGACGACAGCGTCGAGGTGCGCGACCGCGCCCGAGGCGTTCCCGTCGACATCGAGCCCAAGACCGGGCTCAGCGGTGTCGAGGTCGTGTTCACCAAACTACACGCGGGCGGCAAGTTCGGATCGGGCTCGTACGCGGCATCGGGTGGACTGCACGGCGTGGGCGCGTCCGTCGTCAACGCGCTCTCGGCCCGCCTCGACGTCGAGGTCGACCGCGACGGCAAGACCTACGCCATGTCGTTCCACCGCGGCGAGCCCGGCAACTTCGCCGACACCGACGGGCCCAGCCCCGACTCGCCCTTCACCCCGTTCGTGTCGGGCAGCGAGCTGCGCGTCATCGGCAAGGTGAAGAAGGGCGTCACCGGCACCCGCGTGCGCTACTGGGCCGACCCGCAGATCTTCACCCGCGGCGCCGCCTTCCAGACCGAAGAGCTCACCGGCCGCGCGCGCCAGACCGCGTTCCTCGTTCCCGGTCTCGGCATCGACATCACCGACGAGCGCGGCGACGAGCCGACGAGCGAGATGTTCCGCTACGCCGGCGGCATCTCCGAGTTCGTCGACTTCCTCTCCACCGACGCGCCGCTTACCGACACCTGGCGCCTGCAGGGCGACGGAACGTTCACCGAGACGGTGCCCGTGCTGCAGGAGACCGGTGCGATGGTGCCCACCGAGCTCACGCGCGGCGTCGAGGTCGACATCGCGCTGCGCTGGGGCACAGGCTACGAGACGGTGTTCCGCAGCTTCGTCAACATCATCGCGACCCCCAAGGGCGGAACGCATCAGGCCGGCTTCGAGGCCGGGCTGATGAAGTTCCTGCGCCAGCAGGTGGAGCTCAACGCGCGCCGGCTCAAGGTCGGCAACGACAAGCTCGACAAAGACGACATCCTCGCCGGCCTCACCGCAGTGCTCAACGTGCGCCTGCCCGAACCGCAGTTCGAGGGCCAGACCAAAGAGATCCTCGGCACGCCCGCGGTGCGCAACATCGTCGCAAACGTCGTGGCGAAGGCCATGGCCGAGCGTTTCTCCTCGACCAAGCGCGACGACAAGGCGCAGTCGGCACTCGTGCTCGACAAGATCGTCGCCGAGATGAAGTCACGCATCTCCGCCCGCACGCACAAGGAGACGCAGCGCCGCAAGAACGCGCTCGAGTCGTCGTCGTTGCCGGCGAAGCTTGTCGACTGCCGCTCGAACGACGTGCTCAACAGCGAGCTGATGATCGTCGAGGGCGACTCGGCGCTCGGCACGGCCAAGCTCGCGCGCGACAGCGAGTACCAGGCGCTGTTGCCGATCCGCGGCAAGATCCTCAACGTACAGAAGGCGTCGGTGAGCGACATGCTGTCGAACGCCGAGTGCGCCTCGATCATCCAGGTGATCGGCGCGGGCTCAGGACGCACCTTCGACATCGAGCAGGCCCGCTACGGCAAGGTCATCATCATGAGCGACGCCGATGTCGACGGCGCGCACATCCGCACACTGCTGCTGACGCTGTTCTTCCGCTACATGCGCCCGATGATCGAGGCCGGCCGTGTCTACGCCGCCGTGCCGCCGCTGCACCGCGTGATCGTGATGAACCCCGGTTCGAAGCCCAACGAGACGATCTACACCTACTCCGAGAAAGAGCTGGAGACCGTGCTCGCGGGCCTCAAGAAGGCTAACAAGCGCTACCAAGACCCGATCCAGCGGTACAAGGGACTCGGCGAGATGGATGCGGACCAGTTGTCGGAAACCACCATGGACCGCCGGTACCGCACCCTGCGCCGCGTCACGGTCGTCGACGCCGAGGCGGCCGAAGAGGCGTCGCGTGTCTTCGAGCTGCTGATGGGCAACGACGTGGCCCCGCGCAAAGAGTTCATCATCGCCGGCGAAGGACTCAACCGCAGTCGCATCGACGTCTAGCCCGGCTAGGCGATGATGGTTGTATGAGCATCTTCCGCGTCAGCATCAACATCGCCACGGCCACCCGCACCCTCGCCGAACTCGACGAGTACACGGGTGCCTCAGCGACCCGCTGGGCACCCATCGGCGCGCCGATCAACGACTTCGACCCCACCGGACCGGCGCGCGAGATCTCGCAGTGGCACCTCGACTCCGGCGTGGAGCCGGGCAGCCAGCTGATCGAGCCGCACCTCGCCGCGCTGCGCGGTGCGCTCGAGCGCATGGCCTACGTGCCGTTCGATGGCGTGCTCTACGGCAGCTTCTCGATCGCGGTGCACGGGCGGGAGAACGGCTTCGTCTTCGAGCTGGAGCCGCTCGACGCCGCGCTCATCGCGCGGGCCGGCCTGCACCTGCGCGTCGACGCGTACCCGCCGGCCGAATAGCCGCCGCGGCTGGCGCCTGCCGAGATCTCGCTGGGCATTTCGACAGGCTCGATCGGCGGTACGGGCTAGAGCGACGTACCGATCGAGCCGAGGGCGGCGTCGAGCGGCGAGCCGGAGGCGTCACGTTTCGCACCGACCTCGGGCAGCTGGCGCACCGAGCCGTCGGGACCGACCGCGAGCGAGGGTGCGGGCCCGGCCCAGGCCAGCGCCAGCACGTCTTCGCCCTTGAGGAACGAGTGCGCGCGCACACCGCCGGTCGCCCTGCCCTTGCCGGGGAACTCGGCGAAGAGCGACACCTTGGCGCGGCCCGGGTCGACACCCGGGAGAGCGTCGGTGGAGCTCGACACCGTGGCGACCACGACCTCCTGTGCGGGGTCGACGGCTCCGAAGAAGATCACGGCGGCCTTGGCGCCGACGTTGATGCCCGCGACACCGCCCGCGGCAGAGCCCTGCGGACGAACCGCGGACGCCGAGAAGTGCAGCAACTGCGCATCCGACGTCACGAACACGAGCTCGTCGGCGTCGGTGCCCTGCGAGACGCCGACGACCTCGTCGCCGGGCTTGAGCGCGATGATCTCGAACTCGGGCTTGTTCGGGTAGGCCCCGGTCGCGACGCGCTTGACAACGCCCTGGCGGGTGCCGACGACGATCGGGTTCGCCGAGTCGAGCGAGACGAACGCGAGCACGCGCTCCTTCTTGTTCGTCATCGCGAGGTAGTCGCTGATGCGGGCGCCCGCGCCGAGCTGGATCGAGTTGGTGGGAACGTTCGGCAGGTCGACGGCGGTGAAGCGGATGAGCCGGCCGAGGTTCGTGACGGCGCCGATCTCCGAGCGTGCCGTGGTGACGACGCTCGACCGGATCGCGTCGTGCTTGGTGCGGCGACGCACGAGGGGGGCGGCGGGTTCTTCGGCGCCTTCGATGGGCTCGGCGATGTCGACACGGATGGCGCGGCCGGTGGTGGAGAGGTAGACGCGGCAGGGGGAGTCGGCGATCTCGAGTACCGGCGCGTTCTTACGCGACGCGGCCGAGGTCGCGATCGAGGGCCGCGCCTCGGTGAGGAGCGTGCGGCGCGGGGTGCCGAAACGGTCGGAGATCTCCTCCAGCTCGCTCGACACGAGGTCGCGCAGGCGGGCGGGGCTCGTGAGCAGGGCCTCGAGTTCGGCGATGTCGGCGAGCAGCTGTGCCTTCTCGCTCTCGAGCTCGATGAGGCTGAACTTGGTGAGGCGGCGCAGGCGCAACTCGAGGATGTACTCGGCCTGCAGCTCGCTCAGGTCGAACACGCTGCGCAGGCGGGCACGGGCCGTTTCGGAGTCGTCGCTCTGCCGGATGACCTGGATGACCTCGTCGATGTCGAGGATCGCGATGAGGAGGCCCTCGACGAGGTGCAGGCGCTCGAGGCGGCGGGCGAGACGGTAGCGGCTGCGGCGGGTGACCACGTCGAGACGGTGGTCGACGTACACCTGCAGCAGCTCGCGCAGGCCGAGGGTCTGCGGTCCGCCGTTGACGAGCGCGACGTTGTTTATGTTGAAGCTGTCTTCGAGGGGCGTGAAACGGTAGAGCTGCTCGAGCACGGCGTCGGGGCTGAAACCCGTCTTGATGCCGATCACGAGCCGCAGGCCGTGCCGCCGGTCGGTGAGGTCCGTGACATCCGAAATGCCGCTGAGTTTTTTGCTGTTGACGCCGTCTTTGATCTTCTCGATCACTTTTTCGGCACCGACCATGTAGGGCAGTTCGGTCACGACGAGGCCGGTCTTGCGGGCCGAGATCGACTCGGTCGTCACCTTGGCGCGGGTCTTGAAGGCACCGCGGCCGGTGGCGTAGGCGTCTTTGATGCCGGCGAGGCCGCTGATCGTGCCGCCCGTGGGCAGGTCGGGCCCGGGCACGAACTCCATCAGGTCGTCGAGCGTCGCGTTGGGGTTGTGCAGCAGGTGGCGCGCGGCACCGATGACCTCGATGAGGTTGTGCGGCGCCATGTTCGTAGCCATGCCGACCGCGATGCCGCTCGCGCCGTTCACCAGCAGGTTCGGGAACGCCGCAGGCAACACCTCGGGCTGGGTCAGCTGGTTGTCGTAGTTGGGCACGAAGTTGACGACGTCTTCGTCGAGGCTCTCGGTCATGGCGAGGGCGGTCGCGTGTAGACGGGCCTCGGTGTAGCGCGGAGCTGCGGGGCCGTCGTCGAGCGAGCCGAAGTTTCCGTGGCCGTCGATGAGCGGCACACGCAGGATGAAGTCTTGCGTCAGGCGCACCATGGCGTCGTAGATGGACGCGTCACCGTGCGGGTGCAGCTTTCCCATCACCTCGCCGACGACGCGCGCCGACTTCACGTGTCCGCGGTCGGGACGCAGGCCCATTTCGGCCATCTGGTACAGGATGCGCCGCTGCACGGGCTTCAGGCCGTCGCGAGCGTCGGGGAGTGCCCGCGAGTAGATGACCGAATAGGCGTACTCGAGGAACGAGCCCTGCATCTCGGAGGAGACGTCGACCTCTTCGATGTGCTCGCCGGGCTGGGTAGCGGAGGGCACGGGGGCAGGGGGATTCGCGGGAGTAGCCATAAGATTGCCCCTATGTTACCGGCGCCGAAAACTCTCCGCCCGAGCCTCGCCGATGTAATGCCCGCGTGTCTCTCCGCAATTTCGGGGGAGGCGAATCGCCTGGGCCTCCCGCGGGCGTCGAAGGTCGTTGTGCTGCTCGTCGACGGTCTCGGCGCGGCCGCGCTCAAGGCCCGCGCCGGGCACGCCCGCACGCTCGTGTCGTACCTCTCCGGGTCGTCCGTCATCGACTCGGGTTTCCCCACGACGACGGCCTCCGCCCTCGCGACCCTCACCACGGGAACCGCGCCCGGCCAGCACGGCATGGTGGGCTACACGGTCTACGACCCCGCGAACGACCGCGTTCTCAAGCAGCTCTCCGGCTGGGATTCGAAGGTCGACCCGTACACCTGGCAGCCCATGCCCACCGTCTTCGAGAAGGCCGTCCAGCTCGGACACTCCGCCGTGGTCATCGGCCCCGAGCGCTACCGCGACAGCGGTTTCAGCAAGGCCGTTCTGCGCGGGGCCGAGTACATCGGTGCGTCGTCGATCGCCGACCGTCTCGAGCGTGCGGCCGAGTGGCTGGGCGAGCCCGGCACCGGCATCGCGTACGTCTATGTTCCCGAACTCGACGTCGCGGGGCACGCCACAGGGTCGGAGTCGGCCGAGTGGATCAACTGGCTCGAGATTCTGGATGCGGCCGTGCGCGAATTCGAGCAGCGTCTCGGCCCGGACGACGGGCTGCTCATCACGGCAGACCACGGTGTGGTCGACATCGCCGAGCGCAACCACGTGCTTTTCGACACGAGCGCACCGCTCATCGACGGCGTGAAGTTCGTGGCCGGCGAGCCGCGCTGCCTGCAGCTGCACTTCGCCCCCGACGCGAGCGAGGCGGTGCGCGCCGCCACGATCGCCGCCTGGCAGCAGGCCGAGGGTGAGCGGGCATGGATCGCCACCCGCGCAGAGGCGACCGCCGCGGGTTGGTTCGGCGAGGTGAGGCCCGAAGTGGAGCCGCGCATCGGCGACCTGCTCGTCGCCGCGCGCAAAGGCATCGCGTACTACGACAGCCGCACGCTGAAGAACGGCCACGGCATGGTCGGCCACCACGGCTCGTGGTCGCCCGCCGAGCTGCAGGTGCCGCTGCTGCGGCTGGGCGCGTTCGCCCGCCGCTAGCTAGGTCAGGTCGTCGTCGGGGCGCGCGCCGAAGACTATGTCGTCCCAGCTGGGCATGGCCGTGCGTCCCTTGCGGGCGGGAGCCTTGGTGGGGATGACGGGTTGCGGCGCCGTTGTACGGTCCTCGTCCGCGTCATCCGTAATAAAACCGTCGAGCGGCACGTCGACGAGACGGATGCCGCCCTGGGGCGCGTTCGTGCGCGAAGTGCTCTCGTCGTCGGCGAAGTTCGCGGCCTCACGCTCGCCGCGCCGGCGACGCAGCGCCTCGAGCAGGTCGGCGGTCTGATTGTGGTCGTGAACCGGCTCGTGCTCGACGGGCGCGTTCGACCCGAAGCGGTTGGGGTGCAGCTCGTCGTCGTGCAGCGTGAGGCTGTCGTCGTCGAGGTCGAACGCGCCGCTGTCGAAGCGGGAGTTGTCGGCCTCGCGGTCGTCGCCGTTCACGGCGCGGAGGCGGGGGATGAGCGCGCCCTGCGACTCGCCCTGCTGGGAGAGCGTGATGGCTTCGCTGTTGAGCGGAGCGAGGGTGAGCTTCTTGGGGTCGAAGCGCCAACGAGCGTCGTGGTCGATCTGCTCGGCGGTGAAGGCGAGCTTCACGATCCAGCCCGTCTCGGGGTCTTTCCAGCTGGCCCAGCGTTCGCCCAGGGCGCCGAGGCCCACCAGACGCTCGCGGATGACCGTGCCGAAGGTGCGGCCGTTGCTCATCGGGTCGGACTCCATCGCGGTGTGTACCGCGACGCCGAGCGCCGTCTCCACGACGAACTCGCGTTCGGCCAGCACGGGCCCCTCGAATTTCTGGATGTACTCGAGCGGCACACCGGTGACCGCGGCGACGTCGGCGGCCGACATGCCCGACCGGATCTGTGCCTGGATCTCCCTCGGGGCGAGCTTGCGCCCCGAGCCCGGGTCGGGAACGGCTTGGCGCAGCTTCGACTGCAGCACCTCGTCGATCGGGATCCTGAAGCGATTGCCGTCAACGGAGGCCACGAGGAGTGCCCCGTTCTCTACTCCGATTACTCGCAGGTCTTGCATGCTGAGATACCCTCCAGCGCTCGATATTCCCGCTAAGGATTACACGGTCTACCGGGTATTTGCGGGAATACCGTGGGCGCGCCGCAAGTTACCAATCCTGTCGCCACGACAAGTGTCAAATTGGGTTTGCTATTCGCAAACCAATGATGCAAACTGTGGCCGCCGATTTAGATAACTAGACGCATACAAGAAGTGGATGGGCATGGCAACCGACTACGACGCACCCCGCAAGACCGACGACGATACGGAGTCGATCGAGGCACTCAAGGAGCGCGTTCCAGACAAAATGTCTGGCTCAGTCGACGTTGATGACGCCGATAACCCCGGCAGTTTCGAACTCGAGGGTGGGGACCTCAGTGAGCACGACCTCGATGTCGTCGTGCTTCCCGCACAGGCCGATGAGTTCACCTGTGTGGAGTGCTTCCTGGTGAAGCACCGTTCGCAGATCGATCACGAGTCAAAGCTCGGACCGATCTGCCTGGAGTGCGCGGCCTAACCAATCCCGTTCGATGCGCGTTGCTTCGCCGCGAGAATCGCGGCGACAACGGCATCGGGATGCCGCGTCGACACAACCCAGTACGGAGCGCTGTCTCGTTCGTCGAGGTTCTGGATCTTGACCAGTGGTGAGATCCACCCGCGAATGAGCAGCCACGTACGGGCGTCGAGTTTGACGCCCCGTTCGGCCCGCGCCTCGTCGCCCGAGAACCCTTCGACGGTTCCGACGATCGAGAGCGGAAGGCTCGCGCGACCCGCGCGGAAGTCGGTGTCTGTCACCTCTATTACGGGGCCGCCGACGATGAGCAGGATGACGCAGCTCGCGTAGAGCACGATGGCGACGATCACGCCCGCCGTCGTGTTGATCGGCAGGAAGACCAGCAGGCTCGCGGGAATCACTAGGGCGGTTGCGATGAAGAGCCAGGGCGCGGGCCAGAGCCTCTCGCGGTAATGGGTGGTCATGCTCCTATTCGATCAGACTTTTTAAGCCCCGGATGTTCTGCACTACCCTCATGACGTGTCTGATTCCGTAGAGGTGCTCATTTCGTCCGACTCCGTACCCGCGTATTCGCACCCGGGGGACGCAGGAGCCGACCTGACGGCGGCCGAATCCGTGGATCTGCTGCCGGGTGAGCGCGCCACCGTCGGCACGGGCGTGTCTATCGCGCTGCCCGACGGCTATATGGCCTTCGTCGTGCCGCGCAGCGGCCTCGCGGCCAAGCACGGCATCACGATCGTGAACAGCCCCGGCACCGTAGACGCGGGCTACCGCGGCGAGATCCGGGTGACCCTGCTCAATACGGACAGTTCGGTGGCGTATTCTGTGGCGGTCGGCGACCGCATCGCGCAACTCATCGTGATGCCGGTATCGCGAGCGAGATTTATACCCGTTCAGAAACTTCCCGGCAGTGACCGAGGCGAAAAAGGCTTCGGATCGACCGGATACAGCGCAGCCCAGTCAGGAGACAACGCGTGAGCGACAACGAATTCGAAGCACCCGTCGAAGAGGACGCCAAGTCGGCCCCCGCCGACCGAGACACCAACGGCCCGCTCGACGAGAGCGAAGCCAACGCGGTACGCCCCTACGTCGACCTCGGCGGAGTGAAGATCGTGCCACGGCCCGATCTGCAGCTTCGTCTCGAGGTGGAGGAGGGCAGCAAGCGCGTCGTCGCCGTCGGCCTCGACTACGCCGGTTCCTCGCTGCAGGTGCAGCCCTTCGCGGCGCCCCGCACGAGCGGGCTCTGGAACGAGATCCGTGCGCAGATCGTCGACCAGATCCACAAGCAGGGCGGCACGACGAAGATCGCCGACGGCCCCTTCGGCCCCGAGGTTCTCGCCGAGATTCCCGTGACCACGGCCGGCGAAGCCGGCACCCGCCTCGCCCGCTTCGTGGGCGTCGACGGACCCCGCTGGTTCTTGCGCGGAGTCATCGCCGGCGAAGGCGCCGTGAACCCCGAGGCCGCGGCACAGATCGAAGACCTGTTCCGCAGCATCGTCGTTGTGCGCGGCAACACGCCGATGCCGCCGCGCGACCTCATTCCGCTGCACATGCCCGCCGCGACGCCCACCGGCGACGCTCCGGCCGCGCCGACGACGGTCTAGCCGGATGACGGACGACCGCGGCGAATCGCCGACCCCTCCGTCGTTCTCCGAGGCGCTCTCCGCCGCGGCGAAGAACTCGGGTTTCGGACAGGTGAAGCCGGGGGAGACCCCGACCGCGGGCGCGCTGCTCGGCGCGATGGGCGGCGTGCGCGGCATCATCGAGTCGCTGTTGCCCGGTTTCGTCTTCGTCTTCGTCTACGCGATCACCCAGGAGACCCTGCCGTCGGTGCTCATCCCCGCCGGCATCGCCGTGCTGTTCGTGCTTGTGCGCCTGGTCACTCGCACTCCCGTCGTTCCCGCGCTCGTCGGCCTGCTCGGCATCGCCGTCTCTGCCGCCCTCGCCATCTTCTCGGGCGACGCGAAAGAGAACTTCGTGCTCGGCTTCTGGCTCAACGGCGCCTACGTCGTCGGTTTGCTCATCACGCTCGCGGTGCGTTGGCCGGTGATCGGCATCATCGTCGGTCTGCTGCGCGGCGAGGGTTCCGGCTGGCGCGACGACAAAGCCAAGTACCGCGTCGCGTTCGTGACCACCGTGCTCTGGACCTGCCTCTTCGCCGCCCGTCTCGCGGTGCAGGTGCCGCTGTACTACGCCGACCAGACGCAGCTGCTGGGCGGCGCCAAGCTCATCATGGGCCTTCCGCTGTACGCCGCGACGCTGTGGGTGACCTGGCTGCTGGTGCGTGCGGTGTACGCCAAGGGTGCCGCCGCGTCATCCGGGCCTGACGCGCCAACCGCCTGAAGGCTCGCCGCAACCTGCAAAAGTATCTTGATGTCAAGATATATACTGATGGCTACTCGCTCGTATCAGACCTGAATACCGCGTCACCGAGGCTTAGGCTTACCTTGCTGGCACGTCGTCGGGCGTACCTGTGAGTATGGAGTCAGGTCAGCAAGGGAGACGGCACTATGTCCGCAGTAAACAGCTTTAATTCCAAGGACACCCTCACGGTCGGTTCGACCGACTACGAGGTCTTCAGGATCGACAGCGTCGCCGGTCACGAGAAGCTCCCCTTCAGCCTCAAGGTTCTGCTCGAGAACCTGCTGCGCACCGAAGACGGCGCCAACGTCACCAAGAGCCAGATCGAGGCGCTCGGCAACTGGGTTCCCGAATCAGAGCCCGACACCGAGATCCAGTTCAGCCCCGCGCGCGTCGTGATGCAGGACTTCACCGGCGTGCCCTGCATCGTCGACCTCGCCACGATGCGCGAGGCGGTCGTCGACCTCGGCGGCGACCCGAAGAAGATCAACCCGCTGTCGCCGGCCGAGATGGTCATCGACCACTCCGTCATCGCCGACCTGTTCGGCACCGACAACGCCCTCGAGCGCAACGTCGAGCTCGAATACGAGCGCAACGGCGAGCGCTACCAGTTCTTGCGCTGGGGCCAGACCGCGTTCGACGACTTCAAGGTCGTTCCCCCCGGAACCGGCATCGTGCACCAGGTGAACATCGAGTACCTCGCGCAGGTCACGTTCACCCGCACCGTAGGCGGCGTTCTGCGCGCCTACCCCGACACCTGCGTCGGCACCGACTCGCACACCACCATGGTCAACGGCCTCGGCGTTCTCGGCTGGGGCGTCGGCGGCATCGAGGCCGAGGCGGCCATGCTCGGCCAGCCCGTCTCCATGCTCATCCCGAAGGTCGTCGGCTTCAAGCTCTCCGGCGCCATTCCCACGGGTGTCACCGCGACCGACGTGGTGCTCACCATCACCCAGATGCTGCGCAAGCACGGCGTCGTCGGCAAGTTCGTCGAGTTCTACGGCGAGGGCGTCGCCCAGGTGCCGCTCGCGAACCGCGCCACCATCGGCAACATGAGCCCCGAGTTCGGCTCGACCGCCGCCATGTTCCCGATCGACGACGTCACCCTTGACTACCTGCGCCTCACCGGCCGCAGCGAGAGCCAAGTCGCCCTCGTCGAGCAGTACAGCAAGCTGCAGAAGCTCTGGCACGACGCGAGCGTCGAGCCCGTCTTCAGCGAGTACATCGAACTCGACCTCGCCACGGTCGTTCCGTCGATCGCCGGACCGAAGCGCCCGCAGGACCGCGTCGAGCTCAGCCGCTCGAAGGACCAGTTCATCCTCGACCTGGACGCCTACGCCACCGCCGCCGCGTCGCATTCGATGGTGGATGACTCGCTGGAAGGCACCTTCCCAGCGTCCGACCCGATCGGCTTCACCCCGCAGGATTCCGAAACTGCGCACGCCCACGTGCACACGAGCCACGCGCCCTCGACCGTGACGAACCCCGCCCGGGTCTCGCTCGACGACGGCACCGGCTTCACGCTCGACCACGGCGCCGTCGCGATCGCGGCCATCACGTCGTGCACCAACACCTCGAACCCGTCGGTCATGCTCGCCGCCGGCTTGCTCGCGCGCAACGCGAGCAAGAAGGGCCTGAAGTCGAAGCCGTGGGTCAAGACCACGCTCGCACCCGGTTCGAAGGTCGTCACCGACTACTACGCCAAGGCCGGACTCACCGAGTACCTCGAAGACCTCGGCTTCTACACGGTCGGCTACGGCTGCACCACCTGCATCGGCAACTCGGGCCCGCTGCTCGACGAGATCTCCGCCGCGGTGAACCAGAACGACCTCGCCGTCACCGCCGTGCTCTCGGGCAACCGCAACTTCGAGGGCCGCATCAACCCCGACGTGAAGATGAACTACCTCGCGTCGCCGCCCCTCGTCATCGCCTACGCGCTGGCCGGGTCGATGAACTTCGACTTCGAGAAGGACGCCCTCGGCACCGGTCTCGACGGCGAAGACGTCTTCCTGAAGGACATCTGGCCCGACGCGGCCGAGGTGCAGTCGACGATCGACACCTCGATCGACACCGACATGTTCCGCCACGAGTACTCGGGTGTCTTCGACGGCGACGAGCGCTGGCAGAACCTGCCGACCCCCGTCGGCGCCACGTTCGAGTGGGACGCCGAATCGACCTACGTGCGCAAGCCCCCGTACTTCGACGGCATGACGATGGAACTGACCCCCGTGTCATCCATCGTCGGAGCGCGCGTTCTCGCGAAGCTCGGCGACTCGGTCACGACCGACCACATCAGCCCCGCCGGAAACATCAAGGCGGACAGCCCTGCTGGCAAGTACCTCGACGAGCACGGTGTCGAGCGCAAGGACTACAACTCCTACGGATCGCGTCGTGGCAACCACGAGATCATGATCCGCGGCACGTTCGCCAACATCCGGCTCAAGAACCAGCTGCTCGACGGCGTGGAGGGCGGCTACACCCGCGACTTCACCCAGCCCGACGGGCCGCAGTCGTTCATCTACGACGCCAGCCAGAACTACCAGGCGCAGGACACCCCGCTCGTCATCCTCGGCGGCAAGGAGTACGGCTCCGGTTCGAGCCGCGACTGGGCGGCGAAGGGCACCTCGCTGCTCGGCGTCAAGGCCGTCATCACCGAGAGCTTCGAGCGCATCCACCGCTCCAACCTCATCGGCATGGGCGTGCTTCCGCTGCAGTTCCCGACCGGCGAGACCTGGGAGAGCCTGGGCCTCGACGGCACCGAGTCGATCTCGATCTCGGGCGTGGAAGAGCTCAATGAGGGCCGCACCCCGAAGACGCTGCACGTCGTCGCCGAGCCGACCGAGAATTCGCCCGCCGGCAAGGCGCCGATCGAGTTCGACGCCGTTCTGCGCATCGACACCCCCGGTGAAGCTGACTATTACCGCAACGGCGGAATCCTGCAGTACGTTCTGAGGTCGCTGGTCTAGGCTCGCAAGATGAGTTTGCTCGAGAAGATCACTGGTCCTCGCGACCTCGATGCGCTGTCGCCGAGCGAACTCGTCGAGCTTGCCGCCGAGATCCGCCAGTTTCTCGTCACCGAGGTGTCGAAGACCGGCGGACACCTCGGGCCGAACCTCGGCGTGGTCGAGCTGACGCTCGCCATCCACCGGGTGTTCGATTCGCCACGCGACGCGATCGTGTTCGACACCGGGCACCAGACCTATGTGCACAAGCTGCTCACGGGGCGCCAAGACTTCAGCAGGCTGCGCCTCGAGGGCGGCCTCGCCGGCTACCCGCAGCGTTCCGAGTCGCCGCACGACATCGTGGAGAGCTCGCACGCTTCGAGTTCGCTCTCCTGGGCCGACGGCATCTCGCGCGCGTTCACGATGACGGGGCAGAGCGACCGGCACGTTGTGGCGGTCGTGGGCGACGGCTCGCTCACCGGCGGCATGACGTGGGAGGCGCTGAACAACATCAGCGACGACAACTCGCGCAACCTGGTGATCGTGGTCAACGACAACGGGCGCTCCTACGCTCCGACCATCGGCGGCATGGCGCACTTCCTCAACGACGTGCGCACACGTAGCTCGTACCGCCAGCTGCACCGCTCGAGCGAACAGCTCTTCGCGAAGCTCGGCACCCCGGGTCGGGCGTTCTACCGAGGCATCCGAGGCGGCACCCACGGCTTCCTCAGCCGGTTCACCAACAACGAAGCCCTCTACTCGAACCTCGACATCAAGTACATCGGCCCGATCCACGGCCACGACCTCGCGGCCATGCAGGCGGCGCTCGAGCAGGCCAAGAACTACGGCGCACCGGTGATCGTGCACGCCATCACCGAGAAGGGCCGCGGCTACGAGCCCGCCCTCGCCGACACCGCCGACCAGTTCCACGCCGTCGGACAGATCGACCCCGAGACCGGCGAGCCCACCGAGGTGGCCGACAAGCCGTCGTGGACGAGCGTCTTCTCCGACGAGATCGTCGACATCGCCACCGAGAACCCGCGCATCGTCGGCATCACAGCGGCGATGCTGCGCCCCACCGGACTGCACCGCTTCGCCGAGAAGTTCCCCGAGCGAGTGCTCGACGTCGGCATCGCCGAACAGCACGCGGTCACCTCGGCGGCGGGCCTCGCGTTCGGCGGCCTGCACCCCGTCGTCGCCATGTACGCCACCTTCGTCAACCGCGCCTTCGACCAGGTGCTGATGGACGTCGCGCTGCACAAAGCGGGCGTCACTTTCGTGCTCGACCGCGCCGGCGTCACCGGCCCCGACGGCCCCAGCCACCACGGCATGTGGGACCTCGCGCTGCTGCAGGTCGTGCCCAACATCCGCATCGCGGCGCCCCGCGACGCCGTACGCCTCCGCGAAGAGCTGCGCGAGGCGGTGGCGGTCGACGACGGCCCGACCGTCGTGCGGTTCTCCAAGGGCAGCGTCGGCACGGAGTTCGAGGCCGTGCGACGCACCGCCGACGGCGTCGACGTGCTGCGCGAAGACCCCAGCAAAGACGTGCTCATCATCACCGTCGGCCCGATGGCGCAACTCGGGCTGCAGGTCGCGGAGCGTCTCGCCGCGCAGGGTATCGGCGCCACCGTGATCGACCCGCGCTGGGTCGTGCCGGTTCCCGCGAGCGTCATCGACTTCTCGGCGGAACACCGCATCGTGGTCTCGATCGAAGACGGCGTGCGCGTCGCCGGCATCGGCACCCGCATCCGGCAAGACCTGCGCGCCGCCGGTGTGGACACCGCGGTGACCGAGCTCGGCCTGCCCGACAGATTCCTCGACCACGGCAGCCGCGATCAGATCCTCGCCCGTGTCGGTCTCACACCCCAGGGCATCGCGCGCGACCTGGTCTCGCAGGTGCTCGGCAGCAAGATCCCGATCGCCCGTCCGTTGCCGCACGAGGCCGAGGTCGACGCACGGCTCGGTCAGGAACCGGCGTAACCACCGTGTTGCGCGCGGCGCTGGTCGTGGCATCCGCAATTTTGCTGGCCGGCTGTTCGAGTAGTGCGCCCGATTCGTCGTCGCCCCTGCCCGGCGACCTCCCGTCCGCCCCGGCGGTCGTCACCTTCGACGTCGCCGGGCAGGGCACATACTCGATCGAGCTCGTGACGGACGAGCTGATCGCGCACGTCGCCGACCTGCAGGCGGGCGCAGAGGAGCGTCGCATCCCGAGCGGTGTCATCGTGCGTGACGGCGACGGGGGAGTGAATGCCCCGTACAGCTGGCACATCGACCCCGACACCCTCGAGTTCGTCGACTTCACGACCGAGGTGTGCGACGGGCTGCCCGAGTACGTCGAAGACGGCACGCTCACCTCCGACGTGTACTGCCCGTGGAGTGCGACCGTCGTCGATCTGCGGCCGATCGACTAGCGGGCGTCCTGACGGGAATCCGGAGGCTTTCTGCGACGCGAGCCAATGTGTACGGTGTGTACATCGACGACGGCCGAGGCCAAGCCCGGGCACCGTGGTCGCGACCGGCTGACGGAAGGATGGCGTAATGCGCAAACTCACCTACGGCATGAACGTGACGCTCGACGGCTATGTCGCCGCACCCGGGGACGACATCGGCTGGGGCGTGTCGAGCGACGAGCTCTTCCAGTGGTGGCTCGACGAGGAGACGGCCATCGAACTGTTCCTCTACGGACGCAGACTCTGGGAGGGGATGAGCTCGCACTGGCCGACCGCCGACCAGTCGCCCGATGCCACGGCGGCGGAGATCGAGTTCGCGCGCAATTGGCGTGACACACCGAAGGTGGTGTTCTCTTCGACGCTGGAGAGCGTGGACTGGAACGCGCACGTGTTCGCTGGGGACCCCGTCGCGGAGATCACCCGGCTCAAGTCGGAAGACGGCGGACCGATGCGGGTCGCCGGTGCGACGCTCGCGAAAGCCGCAATGCGGGCGGGCCTGATCGACGAGTTCGCGATCGTGACCCACCCGGTGCTGGTCGGCGGCGGCCTGCCATTCTTTCCCGCTCTGGACGACCGGGTGAGCCTCGACCTCGTGGAGACACGCACGTTGCCCGGCGGCGTGATCGTGACGAAATACGAGACGCGCCGCTGAGACGAGGCGCGCAGCGAGTTTGTCTGGCTCAGCGCTTGCTGCGATGATTCTGTGATGCTCTCCCGTCGTGCCGTCGCCGTTCTTCTCGCCTCGACCGCCCTGTTGGCGCTGGGCGCCTGCACGAGCGGCGCTCCGACCCCGGATGACAAGGCCACCGTCACAGCGCCGCAGGCCGACATCTCCGGCGAGTGGGTGCTCACCCGCACCGTTCTCACCAGCAACGACACCACCAACCCCGAGCGGGCCGTCGGCGCCACCTCGGTGCGGTATGTGCTTGTCGACCGCGACGCGTGTGACGAGCCCCTCTGCGGCGGCACCGTCGCGAGCGGCGCCACCGCCGACGCGCGCGAGGAGACCGCGCTCACCCAGACCGACGGCGGCTTCGACTACACGTTCACGGGGAGCCTCGACTGCATGAACACCGCCACCGGCGGTGTGCTCGTCGCCGACGGTTTCGACTTCGAGCAGACCGCGACGCTCACGGCCGGCGAGACGGGCGAGGGCGTCGTCGCGTCGACTCTGGCCGGAACCATCAGCTACACCGACACCGTGAACCAGAACGCGATCGACAACGGCTGTGTGCGCGACCCGCTGACCGTCGAGGTCAGCTACGCGGTGGCCGCGGTGCGTCCATGAAGACCATCACCCTCGGCAGCACCGGACCGCAGATCGGGCGCATCGGCCTGGGCCTGATGGGCATGAGCGCGTTCTACACCGGCAGCGGCACAGACGACGCGGGTTCGATCGCCACGATCCACCGCGCGCTCGACCTCGGGGTCACCCTGCTCGACACGGCCGAGACCTACGGCCCGTACATCAACGAGCAGTTGCTCGGCCGGGCCATCGCCGACCGGCGCGACCGTGCCGTCATCGCCTCGAAGTTCGGCATGCTGCTGCACAGGGGCGACGGCAGCCGCGGGCTCGACGGCAGCCCCGAGAACCTGCGGCTCTCGGTCGAGGGCTCGCTGCAGCGCATCGGAACCGACTACATCGACCTGTACTACCAGCACCGCATGGACCCCTCCGTGCCGGTGGAGGAGACCGCCGGCGCCTTCGCCGAGCTGATCCAGGAGGGGAAGATCCTCGGATACGGTCTCTCCGAGGCGGCGCCCGAGACCATCCGTCGCGCGCACGCGGTACACCCCGTGACGGCGCTGCAGACCGAGTACTCGCTCTGGTCGCGCGACCCGGAGGCGGAGATCCTCGCCGTCGTGCGCGAACTCGGCATCGGCTTCGTGGCGTACTCGCCCCTCGGGCGCGGCTTCCTCACCGGGGAGATCCGCTCGCTCGACCAGCTCGACGAGAGCGACTTCCGTCGCACCAGCCCGCGGTTCGCGGGCGACAACCTAGAAGCGAACATTCGCATCGTCGAGCAGGTCGACACCGTCGCGCGCGAACTCGACGCGACGCCCGCGCAGGTGGCCCTCGCCTGGCTGCTCGCCCAGGGCGACGACATCGTGCCGATCCCGGGAACGAAGCGCGTGCGCTACCTCGAGGAGAACGTGGCGGCCGACGGCATCACGCTGAGCGCCGACCAGCTCGCGCGGCTCGACGACCTCGGCGCACCGGTCGGTGACCGGTACGCCGACATGTCGTCGATCAACCGCTGAACGGCTGAGTGCGCCTACGCCACCCCGCGGATCGGCGGGGTGTGGAACGTTCCGCCGAACACACGCTCTGACGCGCCGACCCGGTCGAGATACGGCGTCGCCCCGCCCATCTGGAACGGGTAGCCCGCCCCGAGGATGAGGCAGAGGTCGATGTCTTCCGCGGCAGCGACCACGTTGTCCTCGAGCATGCGGTGGATCTCGTCGGCAAGGCCGTCTTCGATGCGCTTCTGCAGCTCGGGAGCGGTCATCGGTGTCGTCCCGCCCTTTACGATCTCGAGCGCCTTCTTGTCGACGCCCTTGATCTTGCCCTTGGCGTCGCGCTCGAAGATGTGCCCGAGCTCGGCGAGCTTGTGCAGGTTCGCGCTCTCGAAGAACCGGTCGGGGAACGCGGCGTGGTGCGTGTCGAGCACGTGCGCGCCGACCTTGAGCCCCACGAGTTCGAGCAGTTCGAACGGCGTCATCGGCAACCCGAACGGGCGCGTCGACTGCTCGACGACCTCGAAGGGCGTTCCGGTGTCGACCGCGTGCATCGCCTCGCCGAGAACCTTCGCAAGGATGCGGTTGACGACGAAGCCCGGGGTGTCCTTGGTGATCACGGCGTTCTTACGCAGCGCGGCCGCGGTCACCATCGCGGTGGAGAGCGACTCGTCGTTGGTCAGCGGCGTCTTCACAACCTCGATGAGCGGCATGACCGCCACCGGGTTGAAGAAGTGGAAGCCGACGAGACGCTCCGGATGCGCCAGCTTGGCGCCGATCTGCTCCACAGAGAGCGACGAGGTGTTGGTCGCGAGAACCGTCTCGGGCGAGACGTACTTCTCGATCTCCTCGAATACGTCCTGCTTCGCGGCGAGTTCTTCGAAGATCGCCTCGATCACCCAGTCGCAGTCGGCGAAGTCCGCCTTGTTCGTGGTGCCCGTGACGAGAGCCTTGAGCCGGTTCGACTCGTCGGGGGAGATGCGCCCCTTGCCGAGCAGCGCGTCGATCTCGGAGTGGATTCCCGCGACGCCCTTGTCGACGCGTCCCTGATCGAGGTCGGTGATCACGACGGGAACCTGCAGGCGGCGCACGAACAGCAGAGCGAATTGGCTCGCCATGAGCCCCGCGCCGATGATGCCGACCTTGGTGACCTTGCGGGCGATCGCCTTGTCCGGCGCCCCCGCGGGCTTTTTGGCGCGCTTCTGCACGAGGTTGAAGGCGTAGATGCTGGCCCTGAACTGGTCGCCGCTAATGAGGTCGGCGAGTGCGTCGTCTTCGGCACGGAAGCCGGTGTGCTTGTCGGTGTTCTTCGCGGCCTTGAGCAGTTCGAGCGCGCGGTACGGCGACTTGGCTACCTCTCCGATGCGGCTCTTGAGCATTTTCTCGGCGATGCCGATCGCCATGTCCCACTTCACGGCGCGCTCGAGCTTGCCCGGCTCGTTGGCGCGCTTGACCTTGATCGAGCCGGCGATCACGCCGTCGGCCCATTTGATCGAGTCTTCGAGGAAGTTTGCCGGGTTGAAGATGGCGTCGGCGATTCCGAGGTCGAACGCTTCCTGGCCCTTGAGCGTGCGGTTGTTCTTCAGCGGGTTCTCGACGACCACCTTGAGGGCGTTCTCGATGCCGATGAGGTTGGGCAGCAGCCACGCGCCGCCCCAGCCGGGGATGATGCCGAGGAAGACCTCGGGTAGCGCGAGAGCGGCGATCGAGCGGTCGATCGTTCGGTAGTCCGCGTTGAGCGGTATCTCGACGCCGCCGCCGAGCGCGAGGCCGTTGATGAACACGAACGACGGCACGCCCAGTTCGCTCAGCTTGCCGAGCGTCCAGTGTCCGAGCTGGGCCATCTGCTTGGCCACCGCGCGGCTCGGGATGTCGCTGACCTTGGAGAGGTCGGCTCCTGCAGCGAGGATGAACGGCTTGCCGGTCACCGCGAGGCCCGCGATTTCGCCCCGGGAGGCGCGCGCTTTCTGCTCGTCGAGCACGCCGGCGAGCTCGAGCATGGTTGCCGGTCCGAGGGTGCTCGGCCGGGTGTGGTCGCGCCCGTTGTCGAGGGTGATCAGGGCGAGCGTCTTGCCGCCCGAGATCGGGATGTCGCGCACGTAGGAGTGCGTGACGACCTCGTCGTCGGACAGAGCCTTCAGGTCGTCGAAGTCGGTGACGGAGAATTCGTAGGCCATTACTTCTTGCCCTTCTTGCCGGTGTAGTGCGGGTTCTCCCAGATGACGCTGCCGCCCTGGCCCAGGCCGATGCACATGGCCGTGAGGCCGTACTGAACGTCGGGACGCTCTGCGAACTGGGCAGCGAGCTGGATCATGAGTCGAACACCGGATGACGCGAGGGGATGTCCGATCGCGATGGCGCCGCCCCATTGGTTGACCCTGGGGTCTTCGTCGTCGATGCCGAAGTGGTCGAGCAGCGAGAGCACCTGAACGGCGAACGCTTCGTTCAGCTCGAACAGCCCGATGTCGTTGATCGTGAGGCCGGCCTTGCGCAGAGCCTTCTCCGTCGACGGCACTGGGCCGATGCCCATGATCTCCGGCTCGACACCGGCGAAGGCGAAGCTCACCATGCGCATCTTGGTGGTGAGACCCAGCTCTTTCGCGGCATCCGCGCTCGCGAGCAGGCTCGCGGTCGCACCGTCGTTGAGCCCGGACGAATTGCCGGCGGTCACGCGTCCGTGCGGACGGAACGGGGTCTTGAGGGCGGCGAGGCCCTCCATCGTGGTCTCGGGGCGCAGGGCCTCGTCGCGGGTGGCGAGCCCCCAGCCGGTCTCGTTGCGGGTCGCGACGGGAATCAGGTCTGGCTGCAGCTTGCCGTTCTCGTAGGCGGCGTACGCCTTCTGCTGGCTGCGCATCGCGAACCGGTCGGAGCGCTCCTTGGTGAGCTGCGGGAAGCGGTCGTGGATGCGCTCCGCGGTGTTGCCCATGTTGAGGGCCTCGCCGCTGACGAGCTTCTCGGAGAGGAAGCGGGGGTTCGGGTCTGCCCCGAAGCCCATCGGGTGGCGGCCCATGTGCTCGACACCGCCCGCGATGCCGACGTCGTACGCGCCGAAGGCGATCGCGCCGGCGATGGTCGTGACGCTGGTCATCGCTCCGGCGCACATGCGGTCGATCGCGTAGCCCGGAACGGACTTGGGGAGACCGGCCAGCAGGGCGGCCGTGCGGCCCAACGTGAGCCCCTGGTCACCGGTCTGAGTGGTTGCGGCGATAGCGACGTCGTCGATGCGCTCGGGCGGAAGACCGGGGTTGCGTTCCATCAGCCCGATCATGGCTTTTACGACCAGATCGTCTGCACGGGTGTTCCAGTACATTCCCTTTTCGCCAGCTCGACCGAACGGGGTACGGACCCCGTCGACGAACACGACTTCAGCTTTCTCGGCCACTTTGCCTCCAACACTTTGAGCGTGCTGTCGATCCTACGGTCGCCGATTTTGGCTACAGAATCCGTTGATTGTTTCTACGAAGCCGGTTCGTCGCCCTGCTCGGTTGTTTGGCTAGCTTCGACAAAGGCATCCACGATCTTCTGTGCGGTTGCGTCAACTTGCCAGGGCCGTGCGCCGAGTTCTGCGAGTGCGGCGCTGATCGACTCGACCGTGATCTCGGCGGGCGGCGCCCACGCGACGCGACGCAGAGTATCGGGGGTGAGCAGGTTCTCCAGCGGGATGTGGAAGAACTCGCTGAGCTCGGTGAGCGAGGCGCGCGCGGCCTTGAGACGCTTGTCGGCCTCGGGGTTGCGGTCGCTCCAGATGCGCGGCGCCGGGATGGACTCCCCGGGCGCGCGGGTCGCGGGAAGGTCGGTCGAGGCCATTCCGCGTTCGATCGCCGCCCACCAGCGGTCGAGCTGCGAGCGGCTCGCACGACCGGTGAACTCCTTGATGGCGGAAAGGTCGCGCTTCGTCGCGGGGAGTGCTTTCGCCGCGGCGGTGAGGGCCGCATCCGGAACCAGGCGCCCCGGAGCCGTATCGATCTCGCGGGCGTAGGCGTCGCGCGCCTCCCACAGCTCGCGGGCGACCGCGAGTCCGCGCTGTCCGCGGATCGAGGCGAGCCCGCTGAGGCGGCGCCACGGTTCGACGCGCACGATGGTGAAATCGCGCTTAGCCACGGAGTCGAACTCCTGGTCGGCGATGAAGGTCTTGCCGTCGGCCTCGAGCAGTTCGCCCATCTTCTCGCGCAGGTCGACGAGCAGTTCGACGTCGAGGGCGGCGTAGACGAGCCAGGCCTGGGGCAGTGGTCGGGTCGACCAGTCGGCCGCGGAGTGCTCCTTGGCGAGGTGGATGCCGAGCAGGTCTTCGACCACGGTGCCGAGACCGACGCGGGGCAGGCCCGCGAGGCGTGCGCCCAATTCGGTGTCGTAGATGCGCTTCGGGTTGAGCCCGATCTCACGCAGGCAGGTGAGGTCTTGGCTCGCGGCGTGCAGGATCCACTCTTCGTCTTTGATCGCCTCGTTCAGCTCGCTGAAGTCGCCGATGGGCGGGGGATCGAAGAGGAAGGTGCCCGCGCCGCGGCGGAAGATCTGGATGAGGTACGCGCGCTGCGAATAGCGGAAGCCGCTCGCGCGTTCGGCATCGATCGCGATGGGGCCGTGACCGGCGGCGATGGTCTCGACGGCTTCGAGGTATTCCTCGCGCGTCGAGATGACGTGAACGACGGTGTGCGGCGCCTGCACGGGTGCGGCGGGGGCTTCGACCACGGGCGGAGTTTCCGGCGCGCTACTCACGCGACGCTCGACGGGTTGACAACACGCTTACTCCCTCAGCCGTCGGCGGGAAGCCGGCCAGCATGCACAATAGTTCGCTCCAGCCTTCCACATGTGACGTGACGTCGTGGTCCAGCGGGGTCCAGGAGGCGCGAAGTTCGATTTGGGCGCCCTCGCCCTGCTCTTCGAGTTCGCCGAAACCGGTGGAGAGGATGCGCGTGGCAGTGCCCGACGCGAGGTCGTAACGAGCGCCGCGGGAGTCGAGCGCGTCGACGAGCCACGACCAGGCGACGCTCGCGAGGAAGGGGTCGGACCCGATGTCGGTCTCGAGCGGGGCCTGGGCGAAGCAGACGATGCGGAACACGCCGCCCCACGCCTCGGGAGCCGACGGGTCGTAGAGCAGTACAAAGCGCCCCGTGCCGTAGTCGGAGTCGGTCGCGTGCTGCGACGGCCTGACGTCTGCGGCGAGGGCGATGGACCAGGGGGCGAGGCCTGTGGGCGCGGGGATTTCGGTCACCACGAGTTCGGCGCGCGGCTTCGCGCGTCGAACGGCCTCGAGGGCAGCCGCGAAGGCTGCCGGGACCGGTGTTCCTGAGAGTGTGTCGGGCACCCCTGAAGACTAGGCTTTGTTGGTATTTTTGACGTTGAGGCACGCCGCCTGAACTACCTGCAAAGGTCTGGAGCTTTCCATCGCTAATACACACCACCCCGACTCGGTCGCCGGTCGCATAGTAGGTGGAGTGGCTCTGGGAGTCGTGGGCGTCGCGACGCTCGCCTCGGTCGCCGCCGCAGCACTGACCGTTCGCGTGGCCCGCCAGGTGGTCACCCCGCCGAAGTCGCGCGAGGAAGACATCCGCGTGATCGGGGTGGGCGAGAACACGATCACCCTCACGGCGACCAAGGATTCGCTGCTGCCCGGCCGCTACGGACTCTGGTTCGACAAGGGCGAAGGGCACGCGCGGGTGGGAACGATCCTCGACGCCACGTCGACGGCCGTCACGCGCGAACTGGTCTCGGTCGACTTCGGCGTGCTGGGTGCGGGAGCCAAGGCGCGGCTGAGCGGCTGGTTCTACCTCTCGCCGAAAGAGCTCGGCTTTCCCTACACCGATGTCGAGATCGACACGGAGTTGGGAGTGGCGCCGGCTTGGCTCATCCCGGCAGCCACGCCCACCGACAACTGGGTGATCGAGGTGCACGGCCGCGCGGTGCGCCGGTCGGAGACGCTTCGCGCGGTCCCCGTCTTCCGGGAGGCCGGCTACACCTCGCTGCTCGTGTCGTACCGCAATGACGAGGATGCGCCCGCGAGCGCCGACGGCCGCTACTCGCTGGGCGACGCCGAGTGGCGCGACGTCGATGCGGCGCTCAGCTACGCCGTGGCGAACGGGGCGAAGAACGTGGTGCTGATGGGGTGGTCGATGGGCGGAGCGATCGTGCTGCAGACCGCGACGCGCAGTACCAACGCCCGGTTCATCCGGGGCATCGTTCTCGACTCACCAGTTATCGACTGGGCCAGCGTGCTCGGCTTCCAGGGCGCGGAGATGCGCCTGCCGGCGGTGGCGAGCAAGGCCGTTCTCGCCGTGATCGGCAACAAGTGGGGCAAGCGGCTCACGGGCCAGCAGGAGTCCATCAACCTCGCGCGCCTCGACTTCGTCGCCCGCGCCGACGAGCTGAGCCAGCCGATCCTGCTGATGCACAGTGACGACGACGGCTATGTACCCTCGAACTCGTCGCACGCCCTCGCCGAGGCACGCCCCGACATCGTGACGCTCGACGCGTTCAGCGTCGCCCGCCACACCAAGCTGTGGAACTACGACGCGGGCCGCTGGAACGTCGACATCGCCGCCTGGCTCACGACCCTGAAGCCGAGCGCCGCGGCGGCCGACGCGAAGACTACGCGGCGACCTTCTCGCGCACCTGGCGCTTGATACGTCCGAGCATCGCGGTCATGCCGCGTATGCGCAGCGGGCTCACGGCGGCCGTCAGCCCGAGGTCGCTCGGGTAGTCGTCGGGCACGGCGAGCACCTCGTCGACGCTCAACCCCGCGAGACCCTGCACGAGAATTGACGCGAAGCCACGCGTGGTCGGTGCCTCCTTGGGAGCCGTGGCGTACAGGTGCACCGTCTTCTCCGCGTCGACGTCGACGAAGA
>Ga0247730_1000153_pt1 | contig 66409 bp, 75 predicted proteins | sample UWRJL073202C2_FD_180959 | JGI IMG/M metagenome (GOLD analysis project Ga0247730, IMG submission 180959) | Plant litter microbial communities from Arlington Agricultural Research Station in Wisconsin, United States - UWRJ-L073-202C-2 | ecosystem: Environmental > Terrestrial > Plant litter >...
CCGGTATGCTGCTGGAAATCATAGATCTCATTTTTCCTAACGCACACTTTTATAGCTGGATCAATGTTAATTTTTACCAGGCAATTGCACCCGGGCCGGTGGGCTCACTGTTATTTGCACTCAGCTTTATGCTGGTATGCTGGTTGGTAGGGTATTTACTCGATAGAAGAAAGATTTATATCAGGGTCTGACCAGTATCGCCGCATCACTCAGCCACAGGACGAGAAGTGATGCGGGTTCTCGGAAGCTTCAAATGCAAAAGCCTGCAGATCGTAAGATTTGCAGGCTTTTTTTGGTTATCGCTGTGATCTGCTATGGTTGATTTGATCAGTGAATTGCTTTGCGATACAATATATTTCAATATTATATGCAGCATCATGTTAGTTCAATATTAAATCCTGATTAATTACTGAATTAATTTTCATTTTGTTGTTTAAGGATTGTTATATTAGGATTAGGATAAATTCTATATGATAATATAGTATAATTTTCACGATCGCCTGTTCTGGTTGCGAAATATGTAATATATTATTTAGGGTCATTAAGATTTGTCAAATTAAAGAATTATTTAAAGAATAGATATAATGACTAAATTTTCCTCTCGGTGTAGTCTGATGACCTTTATCTTACTGTTGCAGTTTATCAGTGTACACGCACAAAGCATTAAGGGCAAGGTAACCGGAACAGACGGGAAGAGATTACCCTATGCAACCGTTGCACTATTTAATGATACCGTGGAACTGCAAAAGTTGAGTTGTGATTCATTGGGCAATTTTGAGCTGCAAATACATTCAACTATTTCTGCTGGTTATGGGCTTAAGGCGATTTATTTAAAAGAGGAATCCGAACCAGTGAACTTAACGGCGCCTTATCCCTTTCTCATTTTAAAAATAAATAGTAATTCTACAACGCTCAAAGAAGTCAATATAGCTGGTGGACAGTCATCCCTGACCAGAAAATCCGACAGATTTCTTTTTGTACCTGGTAAAACACTAGCTGAGGGCAGCAGCTCTCTGGACATGATGAGACATGTCCCATTAATCAAATATGAGGAGAAAGATAATGCATTTTCCATCATTGGAAAATCTGGCACAGTGATTTATATCAATAATAAGAAAACTGCTATTCCAAGAGATATGGTCATACAGATGCTCAACTCTCTGCCCGCGGAAAATATTAAAAGTATAGAGATTATTACTAATCCGAGCAGCGAATATGCAGCAAACACAACCGGCGGAATCATTAACATTAATATCAAACGTCAGTTAAATGATGGATGGTTAGGAAATATCGCATTTACAAACCAGCAATCAAACTATAACAAAAGCATTTTAAACGGTTCGATAAATTATCGAAAGGATAGGCTGTCAATCAATTTTATATCTTCAATTAGTAGTGATTATAACTATTATACAGACCTCAACAGCCTGGAATATGCAGATCAAAAAACTGAGCATATCGATTCCAGATATTTTCGCAGATATACGGTGTTAGGCGGAGGCCTAAATGCCGACTATGACCTGACCAAAAATGATTATGTAAGCTTTAATGGCTGGATATCCAATGTTCATGGCGATGCAGATAAACATAGTAACACAACGTTTTCCACACCTGGTATTCCAGCTTTAAATAATGGTCAGAACACTCAGATTAAAACCGATGATTTTTACATCTACAATTTTGGCAACCTTAACTATCATCACGCATTGAATACTCTCGGGTCGTCCTCAATAGATTTTAATATTGATTATAACCAGTTCTTTCAACGGAGGAAGGATGATGGTAGCTTCACGAATTTAGATCAGGCCGGTAATATATCGGGGCAGCCGGTATTATATAAAAGTAACCTGCCTCAGGATCTATTCAACCTTTCTGAAAAGGTTGAATATAAACGATCTTTGAATAAAAACACCAATCTAAAAGCGGGTGCACAATACAGCAATACCCATGTAAACAATGATCTTCGTTATTATAATTATATTGGAAACAACTATAGTATTGATAACACTTTAAGCAATGATTATGATTACTCGGAAAAATATCTTGCCGGATTTATTAGTTTAGAAAGAACATTGAGTTCTACATGGAACACTACTATTGGCCTCCGTGCGGAAAGAACTAGTTATTCAACCCAAATAAAAAACTTAGGTATTTCCAGGGATTCAACCTATACAAATTTATTCCCAAGTTTATCAATCGGCTATACGCCTGATCAGCTAAATCAATTCGGACTCAGTATTTCCAGGAAGATTGAAAGGCCAAATATAGAATTGTTATTCCCGGGCCGGACATATTATAATGAAAACTATTACGCCGAAAACAGCCCTTTTCTTCAGCCTGTCTTAATATATAATACTGAGCTAACATATACAATCCATGGTAAGTACACTTTTTTAGTAAACTACAATCATGCAGAGAATAATTATGCAAATTTCACAGTACCAGTAATTGAAGATGGTGTATCAAAACTGAAATCTACCTATATCAATTATGGCCATGTTAATGCTATTGACTTATTCATCGTGGTTACTCAAACTTTCTTTAACGGCCTGTGGGAAACAAATTTCACCCCATCTTATAATCTGAGTTATTTCAAAGGGAATCATCTTCCGCAACCGGCTGAGGTTACCAATAACAGTCTTAATATTTACTTTGATAATACTTTATACCTCTCTAAAATAAAAAAGTGGACGGCGTTTGCCACATTTAAATATAGTGGTGTAAATAAAGATCTATCGGGGGAAACGCTCAATGCCAGGTCCTCACTTGACTTGATCATAAAAAAGGTGATTCAAAAGTTTTCCTTCAGTCTTATTCTCGGAGACATTTACAATGGCTATTCTAAAGTCAAAACTGCCAGATGGCCTAATCAATTGTTGACGGGAAATCAAATAGAAAGTAACTTCTATAACCGATCTGTGGCATTTAAAATCCGATATAATTTTGGTAACAATCAATTGAAAACCAATAAACAAAGGGGGATAGGCAATGAAGAAATCAAGAGGAGAGTTGGTTTTTAATGTTCCAGCGGCCCATCAATATTCAAGAATATAATTTTTTTTCTTGTCATAGTCCCAACCGTTTTGTGTTGTGACAGGAACCGGTAACCGATGGTCATCAGGTTAGGCTCGGTAATTATAAGTTCTTTTCTGATGACCTGAGAGCCTGCTAATGTAGAAGATTCTACTCCTTTCAAAGTGGTTTTAAATTTTCCGTCCATCATGATGTTTTTCACGGTCAGCGGTTTTTCCGCTTTTGACAGCGCACGGAACAATTTATCGGTCACGTAACTCACATCCCTGGCATCCAGCCTGGGCGACATAACCTGCCCGAAAGCGTCCGGTGCCAGTTTTAGATGTTTAATGAAACAGACCCGCGGACCACGGCGGCAGCCGGGTTATTCAACTCGTGTGCCAGGCCCGCTGACAGCTTTCCTAAAGCCATCATCTTTTCATTCTGCTGCTCGAAAGCGGTATATTCCCGGATACGGTTGGCCATCATATGCACCATCGCCTGCGTAAAGCCGAATTGAGACCGGATCATCTCCTCCAGCTGCTCAAGCGACAGCTGCAGATTGGTAAGATCCTCTGCCACCTCAGTTATTACATTAGAGACTTAAGCCCGCGAAAACGGCAAATTACCGCCGACCTCCTGCAATTCCTGCCCGGACGGCGTGCCAGAGCCTCACCTTTCCCGATATGATCAGAAGTTTCCCGGTCGGGTCGCCCGGTTTGAAGATACTTGCCCCGGCCGGTAATTCAAGGACGGCAGCCCAGTCAATAAACCACTGCAGCTGATATCAGGCACATCCTTTAACTCTCAACGGCTTTTAGCCATTCAACGGTTACGGAGCCGTGTTTTTGCATTTTTTGATATGATTGTTGATAGTTGTATCAGTTAATAAAGGTGGCCAATGTAAAGTTCGGGACGTTTCATGCAGCAAAAAATCTGCTTGATGTAAATAGCTTATATCAGTTTTTCTCAGTTTGCCTTTCATGATATTCGTTTACAGGTTTACCAAAGCAAAGTTCAGCGACCTGGCAGGGACATAAAGATGATATATGTCAAAAAAAAGTAGACAATTGTCTATGTGTTGTAGGGAGGGGTGGGGATTGGAATAAAACTATTACAAAACTTGTTTAAATTTTTCGCCGTTTTAGTTTAATCTTGTGTGTTAGGTTTAATTACGCAGCGTTTTATGTTGTGTGGTGTCTAATTCTAATAATAGAATAAATTAAATGAGGAAAATACTGCTCTTATTATTTTTTGCGATACCGCTATTTTGTTCGTCACAGGTCAATAATGATATTGTGATCGGTAAAAGCTATAAGACTTACTCTAAAGAACTGGGAGAGGAGAGGGCATACTTTGTATAGGTACCCAAAAGTGCTTCAGACAGATTGTATGAAAAGCAGAAATACCCGGTGATCTACCTGCTGGATGGGGAGGAACACTTTCAGGGCCTTACTGCAATGATAGAAAATATGGGCTCAATGAGAGTATTTCAAGAGTGTATTATTGTTGCCATACCAAATGTTGACCGTATCCGGGATTTTACCCCTACCCATATCAATTCAGGAATTTTTTTAGACAGCATTTCAGCTAAAACTACCGGTGGTGGTGAAAAATTTACAGCTTTTTTGCAAAAGGATCTTATTCCGGAAATTGAATCTAGATATCCGACAGCGCCTTACCGTATGTTAATTGGACATTCTTTAGGCGGCCTTTTTGTTATAAATACTCTCCTCAAACATACTGAATTATTTAATTCTTATATTTCGATAGACCCGGCTTTATGGTATGATAATTCTAAGCTTGTAAAAGAATCAGACGATATATTAAAGCATAAGAAGTTTAATGATAGAAGTTTATTTATCTCAATCGCAAACGGCTTCAAGAAAAAGGTTGATACAACCGAGGTCAAAAAACACAAATCCCCGTACAGTGACGCAGTTCTTGCCATGCCTGGTCTAACAAGCTCTTTACAAAAAAATAATAACAAAAGATTTCATTGGGAAATCAAGTCTTATGAGAAAGAGGGGCATAATACATCCCCGTTTATAAGTGAATATGATGGGCTGCGATATATTTTCCGGGATTATAATTTTCTATCTGTAGATAATTACGATTTATTCAATACCTCTGTTAATGGTAAAGCCATTCTTGACACTCTGGTGCTTGGTTATAAAAAAATATCAGATTCGATGGGCTGTAAAATATTACCTTCCGAAAGAATTGTAAATAATATGGGGTATGCTTTTCTGCGTTCGGACAAACCAGAATCAGCATACCTTTTTTTCCAATTTAATGAACAGAATTATCCCAATAGTTTTAATGTATACGATGCATGGGGTGATTATTATTTAGCTATTGCAGATAAGAACGCAGCTAAGAGATATTTCAGTAAAGCGTTAACGATTTTAGATTATGCGCCTACTGTAGATAAAATTAAAGCTTTAAACTGAGCATCATAAATTAATTTTCAACTGAACACTGACGCTGTGAATTAGTTTGGGCTGTGCCATGCCCTGAGAAAGTTGCAAGTCAATCACCTTTTTTAAAATTATGCGTGGAACTGTTTACCGGTTGATTATTTTTGACGAGAGTGAACAGGAAGATACCCCAGACAAAGAGATAGGGAATTCTCAAATTCATTGATTAAGTTACAATCTTAATAATTGTCGGTGATGAACAAAGATATCGCTTTCCGTATAATCCTATTTTTACTCGCAGTGACATTAATTATAATGGCGGGTTTAGAATCCTGCAACATTTTAAATCACTTGTTAGATACAGAGATATGAAGCTTAAGGCTATTATAAAAAAACGGGGACCGGTGACCATTCCCGTCATTTAATAGAGTTGCGTTGACAATCTTGAGGAGAAGGCTTATTACAACATGGAACCTATTCGTATTACAGATTAGTAATGTAAAATAGGTGCCTGTTGCAGGATTACCGGACATGCTGCTCTATAATTGTGAGCAATGAAACTGCAGGGGCCAGCTAAGTGTTGGCGGTGAGTTGTCCTTTTTTAAAATTTACTCACCGGATTACTCACTGGAGTTATGATTTTATACCAAACATATGGATACACTTAAAAGCAAAAAAGCCTGTTAATTGAATATTAACAGGCTTTTTAAACATTTTGATATTGCTATCTGCGGAGAGTGGGGGATCGGAACAAACCGATTTTAAATGCACTCTAGGCTATATATTTTCTATATCTTGTTTGCAGGGCACCTGTTGGGGCACCAACAAAACTACACAAAACGCATTTCCTTGTATATTCTAATTTACGGATATAGTGGCACTTATGCAAATAATTTTAATTAAGAATGGTGATCTTAAATGCCTGTTTGACCAAAACAAATTGGAGAACATTTTTTCATTTCTATTTAGATTTTCATTAAATTTACTCTTATGAACATACAGGCAGAGAAACTTAATGTGTTACAGCAGATCATCAATTCTGATGATGTGAATCTTATCAGGGATATCAAGTCACTAATTAATAATAGGGAGATGGACTGGTTTGATGGCTTAAGTAAAAGCCAACAGAATGATGTGACAGAAGGATTAAGTCAACTTGATAGCGGAAATTTCTTCAGTCACGAAGAGGCAAAAAAAAGATTTGGTTATAAATAATGACAATTGTCTGGTCTCAAAAAGCAGGGGAAACTTTTCAGCGTAATATCGATTACCTTAAAGAGAATTGGACTCAGACTGAGGTTGACAAATTCATTGCCAGAGTGTTCCAATATCTCGACATTTTAGGTACCGAACCTTTTATCGCTCGTAAAACCTATAAAACTAAAAATACCTACATTGGTGTTATTATCCCTCATATTTCTGTAGTTTATCGAATAAAGCCTAGAAAGGGGTTGCTAGAATTGGTGACCTTTATTGATAACAGGCAAAGTTTAAAGAAGAATAGACGTTTTCTTTAATATTACTATCGATGCCAACCATATACCTGACCACATTCATTCTAGCAAAACCTGAAGTCGTATTTGATCTTTCCAGAAATATAGATTTACATCAGGTATCTACAAAGCATACTCATGAAACAGTTATAGCCGGTAGAATGTCTGGATTAATAGAATTTGGCGAATCTGTTACGTGGCGGGCTAAGCATTTCGGCTTTTTTCAGGAATTGACTTCCAAGATTACGGCGTTTGACCAACCAAATTCATTTACTGATGAGATGGTAAAGGGTGCGTTTAAATCATTCCAACACGTTCATAAGTTCCAACCTATAGATAATGGAACAAACATGATTGATATTTTTTCTTATGTATCTCCATTAGGCTTTTTGGGAAGACTTGCTGATAATCTTTTTCTCAAGAAATATATGGAAGACCTTCTAGTGAATCGCAATGCGATCATTAAAGAGTATGCAGAAAATAACCAAATCATTCTTTAGATCTTAGTCGTTGGTTATTGCAGACGGTATTTAACCAAGTTATATTACTAGGACATGATGCTGCCATTACGTATAGTTATCTATACAGCTTAATTCAACATCGAAATGTCCTCTAAGCTCTAGAATTGCCATTCTAAGTCTTGTCTTAACTGTTCCCAGAGGCATATTCAGTTCTTCGGCTGCCTCTAGATGAGTATAGCCATTAAAATAAACCAAGATTAATATTGCCCTGAACTCCGGTTTTAATGAGCAAACCAAATTTCTCAATCCTATACAGTCAATATTAAAATTTATCGGCCGTTTTATTTCAATATAATTTTGAAGCCCCTCTATATCAATATGCTTTTTGTTATTTCTAAATGATTTGGAACGCAAAATATCAATCGCATAATTTCTGCAAAGATTTAATATCCAGGTAAAAAGTCTTCCTTTCTCACTATCATATTGATCAATTGAATTCCAAATTTTGAGTATAACTTCCTGCAAATCATCTTCCACGTATTGATAATTCAGAATTTTTGATAGTATGCCAGAAATCGCATTTGAATATTTATCATACAGTACTTCCAAAGCAATTGGGCTTCGGCTCTTTAAGGATTGAACCAAATCTTTCTCTGAAATGATTACCTTCTTACAAATCATTGTTTTAAAGAGATTTATTGTTAAAATAAAAGATTCATAGGTAGTAGGATAAGTAATAATTAGCTAGCACCCATTCAAGGGCACTAGCTTCCTAATACAAGGTTTACCAGAACACTAATATTATCATACTGATGTTTGAATATCCCCGATGATGATAGGGAGACATTTAGGATCTATTGATATAACTGAATTTTTTAAAGTATTCATCCAACAGAATCAGCATTGAAATTTCTTTCTTTTGAAGAATATAGGAAATCCATTGCAGGTGTTCCACAATGTGTATTGGCAATGATATTTGTTCTGCTGAAATGTTAAATCTTTCATTCGCAGTTCTTTCTTCAGGATCGATCAGCTCAAATTCCGGAAGTTTCTGTATTTCAATTATTAGTCGGGGCGAATCTATGAGTTTGAGCATCACGTGTGTAAATGCTATAATCTCATTAAGTTGATAGGCAGTTGATAGCGGACATAAATCATGTTCAGTTAAAATAGTATGCATGATGTCTATAAAGTATTTGACCTGTTCATAGGTGTACTTTGAATTTATAACATCAATGGCAACTTGCTCTTTCAAGGAATAACCATTTAAGTCTCTTAATTTTGAATTTGACATATTGGTAAATAATGTTGTAGATGAAATTGATGATGCTGATAGCAGCCAACGGTTGCAGAATTTGGCATTGCCTGTTGCTGAAATTTAGGCATGACGATGCCATTGGATAATCACCATTGTATGGCAATGAGATATATCCACGATGTTGATTAAAGAAAACTAAAAGGGTTAACTGGAATTGAAGAATTGAATTAACAGGGTCTTTTCATTAACTCGTTGAATACACTTGTATATGTTCTCTATCTTATTGCTCATCATTAAAGAATTTAATAACAAGCCTACAGAAAATAGTAGTTAGCGAATAAGGCCGGTTACCTACTATCTGATGCCGACAGGCTCTGGTAAGCCTCTGTTTCTTTCGAAACAGTTCCACAAAAGATAAGCAAGCAACCGGCCCTATGCTTTATGGGTATAGGGAACGGCTACCATACTTACACTCGCGGAAAATTTACCAGATTTGTCGGGCGAGGCTCGTATATAGTCCTTATTGTAGCTTAATAAGTCCTACAAATTTATACTTATTATTTAATTATAATACTTTATGTTACTTAATAATGTCACTTTAACTTTAAAACATCCTAATTTGATTGCTTTGATATTCAAAAGTAATATTTATACTTTCAAATTGCAAATAAAAAGGTTCGATATGTAAATATTTGTTTCTACTGATCATCACATGCGGTATTTTGTTGAAATACAAGAGGCGATCAATAAATGGCAAAGGCAGCTGAGAAAATTAACAAGGAGAAACTAAAGAATACATTAGCATCTATGGCTTCAATGTTCGAAACTGGTAGGATCAAACAAATGAAGGATATAGTGACAATGTACCCAACCGGTATTGTTTTGGCTCTAGGGATTAATTACGGTGGTTATATGTCCAAATGTGCTGCACCTGAAAAATTCGTCCTTGAAGATCTTGTTAAGCTAGCTCAGATTTTAAATATTGATCTTGAACTGATCCTAAAAGTTGTAACTAAAGAGGCTTTAAAAAATACCGCTGTTAAAGATATCGATTATCTTCTTTAGTAAATTTAAACAAGTACAATCTTAAGATAAATATAAGTATCAACCGGTGATGACTTCCTTCTAAGTGAAGGCTTGCAGCCTTCACTTAGAAGGAAGTGTTGTAACCAGAATGGTTACAATTTAGCGAGACTGCACCGGCAGACTAATGTTTGACCATCGGGAGTAGTAATGTGGTTTTTGTATAGCAAAAACATTAACTCGCTCCCTCAATGTGTGATAGTATACTACCCAGTATACCGTTGTGATGGATATCAATATCTTCAGCACTGCAAAGGATACCTGGAGTATCCTTACAACCCCATTTGCAGCGCATGGGGGAACAAAGTAGGGCAACTGCCCAACTTCCGCTTGCTCCTATGACTCGTCCTGAAATTGGTTTAAGATTGACCTTAGAATTTCTCAATTTCTATACCTGATATTTTTAAGTTGGGAGGATGAGTTGCCTTTCTCTTTATTGCTTCAGTCCTAAATTTATCATACCATTTTTGGACTTGTAATATATATTCAGCCAAAAGAATTGAAAATGGTGGTGTTTTTAATTTTATTGGAGTAAGTGTTTTGAATTGCTCTTTACCAGTTAACGGATCGAGACTAGCAAGCATGGCGATAGGTTTAGAATCTTTCTTAGATTTCCCTATATGACAAAATAATTGTATAACACCGAAAAACTGAACAAGTCCAGAAATGAAATGTTCCCCTCTTTCTACATAAATCACATGAGATAGAGCTTCTCGATGCTCATCAATATCCTCAAGTGTGTTATATTCTGGGATGACCCCTCTTATAGAAACTCCGTTAAAGGTTTGAGAAAAATATATTTTTGAATCATCAATTTCACTTAAATTAAAATCCGGTAGAAGTGTACAAAGGTTGATACACATCTTAAGTGCGGTTTTTTTTATGTCAGGTCCTAAAGTAATAACATGTTCCAAACCTACTAAATCCATCTTCGCTAGTGATTCGGCTTCAATCTTTATGTCTTTAACATATTTTTTGTGATTCAGACTCCTAACCAATTGATTCACCAATTTCATATTTGGGAATACTCCCCCAATAATCTGATTCTCTTTGTTATATTCAATATATGGTTTAGCTAACTCTACCTTTAAACCATTTTTACCCACCTGCAAGTTGTAAGACTGGCCGTCCATCATGTAGGCGGATTTCCAGACAGTATTAAGATCTATCATCTTCAATCCCCAGCCTGAAATATAAATATGTAAGGATTGCAGCGCGATTGAGGATTTGGCCTCGAATGTATGACCAAAGAAACTATTACATTCTTGACAACAATCAACTTTTCTAGTACCTCCTAGAAACTGTGGGAATATATGATCTTTAGATTTGATATTCAATGTACTTGAACAGTAAGGACATTGAAACAATGAATCGTCTACCTCTTTCATTCTCCTAATTTACAGTTTCTTATTTATTTTAATATCCTTACTTAATTATTCTGGAATTCCCGTAATTTAACAAAACATTAGCTTACTTATATGTTAATAGAGATACTTGCCAAGATTGAAGGTAATTTTAAAATAGAATCGGTTGTTGAATTAAAGACAAATCCATATGTCATTGTCATTTTTTATGACACTACTTCTTCTGAATACTTCATATCGATAAAAAAGAAAATGCATGATTTTTTGAGATATCTGCCCAAAGCGGAGGAAGAAATCGAAGGTGTAATTAATATTATTTTTCCATCAGATGAACATTTTGAAGATGTTATTCAAATAATGCAACATATTGAGGCATTCGGAGCTTTAGATGTACATATTGACAAAATACATTGGGAGACACCAACTGTCAAGTGGATTCCCGAAAAAGAAGAAGAGGAACATTTAACACCTATATTATCCTATACTAGAACTGCAGAATATCAAAGCACGCCAAGACTACTTAGCCAGAATTGGTTATCTAATGTTGTTTTGCATCGAAGACAATTGAACGAATTATACATTCCCTTCGCATTTTTTCGAGAGGGTGCAAATCTGTACCATCAACATAGATATCAATCATCTTTTTGTTCTTTTTATATGATGATTGAATATTTCTTTCACGATTTAAAAAAAGGTTATGGAATTAAAACAAATTCACATTTAATTAATGCTGCATTCAATACTGCTTTGAAAAGAACATTAGATTTGTTCCATTCCGATAAAATTCATTATCAATGGATTGATAATGAATTGAAAAAGAGTGGAAAGTCATTCGATCAAGAAGGTCTTATATTTTTACTTAATAAATTCCGAGACAATTTTTCTCATGCCGCAAAAAAAGATAAAAATAGAAATATTTTACAAGAAAAGAATTATTCAAGCCTAGCATTTCTTAGTATGACAGTATGTGTACAAGTATCTATTAAAATGCGCCTTTTGCCATTTGTTAAAATTGAGGAAAGAGACGCATTTTTAAACAAAATTTGATCAATCTGCCTATTATTAGTTGAATTCAATATGTTATTTACAGATGCTTCTTTTTGAATCTGCTAGTATTGTTTTCAGTAGTGCCATATCCTGAGCCAACTTTAAATCAAGAATCTTAGCGTAGTGTTGAGTAGTCTTGATATCAGCGTGGCCTAACATTTTGCTAACTGATTCAATTGGTACACCGTTGGCTAGGGTAACAGTTGTAGCAAAAGTATGCCGTGCAATATGAAAGGTAAGTTCTTTGTCTATACTACAAGCTGTGGCTATTTCTTTAAGATAATTGTTTGTCTTTTGGTTACTTAATACAGGCAAAACGCGAGGATAGCCTGCGCAAAGCGGATGATGTTCATATTTTTCCATAATATCCAAGGCCACTTTTAAAAGAGGTACTTTAACCTGTGTTTTTGTCTTCTCCCGGTAGGTACTAATCCACTTTTCTGATTTGTCATCGGTTACGATCTCCGCTTTCTTCAGCTTCATAACGTCTGCATAAGCAAGCCCTGTAAAACAGCAAAATAAGAATATATCTCTTACCTGGCTAAGCCTGTTAAATTTGAAATCGTGGTCTGCAATGCGCTGTATCTCGTCCATATTCAAAAATTCCCGCACTACCTTTTTAAGCTTCACCTTATACAGTAGGAAAGGGTTCTTTTCCATCCATCCATTTGCAAGGCAGATTAACACAATCTTTTTGAAATTCTTGATGTATTTTACGGTGGAGTTATTGGCGCAATTGCGGACACTGCGAAGGTAATAATCATATGAAGTCACAAATTCATGGTCAATACTACTTAATAAAAGATCGTCAACATCGTATTTCCATTTGATAAACTCTGCGGTGTGGCTGTAACTGGTTTCATAACGTTGAAAAGTGCCTGCTGCAAAACCGTTTCCGATTAGAGACTTCATTTCTAAATTATGGGTTCGGAAAACACTGAGAATAGTTTTTTCTGGTAGAGTAGGCGTAATCCCTTCATCAACCATAAACGATTTTAAGCTCGCAGAGGTGATAAGTAGATTCTTGTCTGCCATTTCCCCATATGCTTTGTAAACTTTTATCTCCATCGCCTTAAGACTTGAATTTATACTGCGCACTTCTTCGCTGCTGCCTGTAACCTTCTGGCTTTGGTTGTTCCATTTTGCCGGATCAATAAAACGTTTGGAAGATATATCCGTCCTGATACCTGCAATTGTGATACGTAAATAAATCGGCACCAAGCCATTAGCATTCATCTTTGATCTTTTCAGAAAGAAAAGTAACCCTAGTTTCTTGTTCATCGCAATAGATTTATGTAAATAAATTTAGTTCATTGCGTTACTGTTGTCAAGATGTTCAATCATTGAACATGTTCAATTTCAGTAACTTACAAGGATTTGAGGTGCCCCGATAGAAACACTTAAATAGGGCACCTGCTGGGGCACCTCAGAACGCGATAAAATGTGCGATTTTGAAAATAGACTACAAACAAAAAACGCCTTAAACATAAGTTTAAAGCGTTTTAGTGTATTTTGATTATACATTGGCGGAGAGTGGGGGATTCGAACCTTGCCCATTTCTCCGCGTTAGTTTATGTTTATAAGTGTGTCCAAGTCCATACTCACTGAGAACTCACTATTGATAGCCTGACTAATTTGTAAACTAATATACAAAATTATTAATATAATTGTAGCTTGTCCAATGTGTATTTAGAATTAATTATATAAAGTGGTTTTTAAGCAATTCCCTTCCTGACGCTCCTAAGTTTAATCAGAGTTTCTTCCCCCAAAGGTGTCAAGAACCAAAATAATCCCATACCTCCCTTTGTAGTTTGCGTAAATGTTGGATCTATCAAACCTAAACTTTTCAAATGTATTTTAACAGTTTGAAAATCTTGGTCATTCATATCTAGCGTTGAGGCAGTTTCAGGATTTTCAGCTAAATAAATCTGTCGGCTGACAATTTTCTTAGCGTTGACATCGTTAGGGCGCTCGAGTAGATAAGGGGCAATCAATGCAAACACCTTTCCCCACGTGAGGGTAACCGACCAATTTGTATTCCGGTAATCAGATGGCCCGTGGAAGTTCTCTTATTGCGGGTTAATGTTACCGAATCGTCTAATGTAGCTAAATCGTCTTCAAACTGTGTTTCCATTTTAGTTTTGAGAGCTAAAATCTCCTTTAAAGCTGCATTTTCTTTACGAAGCTCATTTAACTCAATCAAAATCAAAGGATTTCCAATTGTGTTAGATCTACCCACCCGATTGCAGAATATGTGTTTATGGTCTTAGGTAAATTCATTGCAACTAAACCAGGTAGTTCATCAGCGTTTGTCCAGCCCTCAGTAGACGAATTTCTCGGACTGGATAATCATGACCTTGCTGGTAATGTGATCAAACAGCTGAAACCTGAAAATGAAACCGAAAATTTATTCCTGAAGGAGGAACCTGCTGCAAAAGTTGACCTGCTGGATATTAATGAAGAGCTCACTACCAGGATAATAGTCAGGTCCAGGAACGAAAAGGCAACAGTTCATGGGGCATTACAGGCGGCGTCCAGTTAGCATTGAAACAGCTCAAGCCCGGGCTGGAGCATGTATTAATTATGTCACCCGTTTCGCTTAGGGGCCAGTTTGATGTTGGCAGGGCCTGCGGTCTTTTCATTGACACAAAAGTAATTCCCTTCACTAAGAATGAGATGTGCAACTTTTGGGAACGGGCAAGAATGGCCAACGAGGAACTGGCAGATGCCACAACGGTTTCATATCTAACAAATTCTGCAGAACAATTGCGGGCGCTTGTACAAAATTCTGACGATCTGATTGGTTTTGTGGAAGCTCATTTTAAGTTTGACCTGATGTTGTCTAATTTAGGTGCTATTGCACAAGGTGAAATCCCCAGTCAGTACAGGATAAAAAATCTTTATAGTCCTCTTATTATACCCGGACTTGGACAGCAGCAGGCTCTAGGAGCCTTGACGATGAATGGAAAGTTATTTTTGAGCGCATCAAGCCGGTATCCTGTATCAGGATTTTTATTGAAAATTGAGCAGTTATTGTCGGCAGCTTGCGGTGGTGATGCTTAATTTGTATGATATAAAAATTGGCTAAATTTATGTAGGTGAAGCACTATGGTCGATGTACGAAACTAATCGGCGTTGGCTTAAAAAAAGGCTGGAACGGGCACATCAACACAAATACTTAACATATATTAATGTTATTTCTTACCCTATGACAGGAAATATAATCCTGTTTTCCCACAACTTTGTTCCTAAAAAAATCAATAAAAATAATGAGAAATTTCATCAAATTTGCGGGCCTTTTATCAATCTGCGCGACTATTGGATCAACAAATGTGCAAGCGCAAACCAGCAGTGAAGTTGCTGGAATAAAAAGGGAATTGGAACAAATTAAAGCAAATGATGCCCTGGTGCAGGAGCATCTAAGAACACAAGATACACTGGACTATGAAGTCTTCAGCAACCAGAAATGGGCACGTCTTCACGAAAGTCACGGAGAAAATGTAAAAGTTTTCTGGCCGGATGGGCACATTACAACGGGATTGGCCAAGCACATAGAAGATATGAAAGCAATAGCTGTATATGCTCCGGACGCCAGGATTAAACAACATCCCATTGCATTTGGGACTGGCAACCACACAGCTGTTGAAGGCCTATTTGAAGGTACCTTTACCAAACCGATGCCTATTGGTAACGGGAAATTCATTCAGCCAACAGGTAAAAAATTCGCCTTTCCAATGGCTACTATCGGTGTCTGGAAAGATGGTGTGATGATTGAGGAGCATCTGTTCTGGGATAACAAAACATTTATGGAACAAATAGGATTGGGGAAATAATTCAGCATCTGCCGTTAAAGTTTAACTTTAGCGGCTGTTTCTTGCATTTCTAATCCATTATATGACCACCACAATTTTGCCTCCACCAGAATTATTATCCATGAAGCGATGGGCTTCGCTGATTTCGCCTAAACTGAAAGTCTTCTTGATCGCCGGGCTGACCACACCATTTTCTATATCCAGCAAAAATTGCGTAAATAGCTCGCTGGCTACTCTGATCTGTCCGCTATCATATACCGTAAGATTTACAGCAGCAGGGATATAACCCATCGGGTCAAAATCTTCAACAGACCATTGTTCAGAGAGCATTCCTGTCATACATACTGAACCTCCTGCAACCACACATTTTAGAGAATCCTTTAGAGTTGTTGTTCCTACAAGTTCCAGAACTTTATCAATTTTAGGTAAATCGTTCACAGTGAGCTGCTCAAAAAGACGGCCATTGTCAACCAAAACTTCATCGGCTCCGTTAGATAGTAAGAGCGTTCTCTTTGCCTCGTCCCTGGTAGTAGATATTACATTTAAACCAGTAGCTTTAGCAAGTTGGGCAGCGAGCAGACCTACGGAGGAAGTACCTCCACGAATCAGAATTGTTTCACCAGCTTTTATTTTCAATGCAATATACAGGGAACCATAAGCTGTCTGGAACATCTCTGGTAGGGCACCTAGTATTTCCCATGAAAGTTCACTTTCAAAAGGAATAAGTATTTTACTGGGCAATACAGTATACTCGGCATAGCTGCCATCATAATGCCTGCCCATATGGCCCATGAAAGCGGCTACTTTCTGTCCCTTTTGGAATTCTCCCGAAGGGTCTTCTGCTATCTCTCCAACGCACTCTATGCCAAGTATCCTGGGCAAGGTCACATCTGGTGAAAAACCTTTGCGGGTCATGATCTCAGAGCGGTTAAGCCCGAAAGCGCGTACCATTATCAACACCTGTCCCTTTTCAGCAACCGGAACGGGTCTGTTTTCCAGGACCAACTTTTCTGGTCCGCCGGCGGAATATAACACTGCTGCAATCATCTATATGTAGATACTAATTATTGTTTGTCCGGTATCTGGAAAGCTCTCCAGTTGAATAGCCTCGACTATAAACTCTTTACATTGTTAAAGAGGTATCTGTAAATTTTCCAGTGCTCGTCAATCTTCTTTAATACAAAGAAGTCCCTGCTCAGCTTGTCAAAGACAATCCCGGTCACAGGATCCTTCTGTGAGGTTTTTGCATCTGCTAAGACAAAAGCAAGCTGGTTATCGATCGTAATATCCTGAAATGAATACTCAATTTTAAAATTATAATCGTGTAAAAAACCTGCATTGGTCTTCAATAGATCAAAGCTCTTTACTGTCTTGTATCCTTCCGGCATGAATTTTCCATCAGTGGTGTAAAAACCAGGGATAGCTGCATTATCAGCAGTGTTCAGTGTTTTGGCGTAGTCCGTAAGTGTATTACGGATTGCCAGAGTGTGTTCTTGGTCATTCATAGTAATTTCAGGTTTAGGTGCAGAATAATTAGTATCCTGGTTTTTTGTACAGACTTTCGATGTTCGGCTTGATTTCAGTGGCATAAACTTCATCCATCCAAACGTCTTCTGCTACCTCTACAATAGCTACAGATATAGCCATATCAGGTTTTCCGGTATATTCTGTCACTTGTTGTGTTACTGCCTGGGCCAGTTTTTGTTTGTTTTCTTCAGATGTTCCAGGGTACATTTTAATAACGATGTGTGGCATGTTTGAGTGTTTTAAATATATCTTACAAAGATGCAAACGTGTTGAAGATCTAGACAATGAAGAAGTTTAAGAAATGCACTTAACATAGTTTAAGGGTTTCTACTTAACCTATGTTAAGTGCATTTCTTAACCTGTGATAGGAAAAGGCCATTCACTTTTCAGCAGATTTGTTATATGGATATGCAGCTTCAGGAATTAAACAAAATTGCAAGCCAGTACAAATCGCGGGCAACTTTATCACCGGTTCTATTTATTGGGCACGGAAATCCAATGAACGCAGTGTGGGACAATGATTTTACACGTTCACTCACAGCTTTGGGTAAAAGAATAGACAAACCGAATGCCGTTCTGGTAATATCTGCGCATTGGGAGACTGTTGGTACTTATGTTAGCGTGAATCCGCAACCCCGCACCATTCATGATATTGGGGGGTTCACGAAAGAATTGTACCAGTTTCACTATCCATCAGCCGGACATCCCGAATTTGCCAGTATGCTTCGGGAAATGGTATCACTCACGGATGTTAAGGAAGATCATTTAATGGGATTGGATCACGGTGCATGGACGATACTTAAATACATCTGGCCTGATGCGGATGTTCCGGTTTTTGAAATGAGTATGGATTATACCAGGTCTCCTGCATATCATTTTGAATTGGCTGCTCAGTTAAAGGCACTGCGCAAAAAAGGTGTTTTGATTTTATGCAGTGGTAATATTGTTCATAATGTAGCTTTAATGAACTGGAAGGATGTTGATGCCACACCTTTTGACTGGACACTTGAATTTGATGCTTTTGTGAAAAAACAAATTGATAACCGGAACATGGCTGCACTTTTAAATTATTCAAGTGCAAGTGCCACACTGGCGGTGCCAACCAACGAACATTACATGCCACTCATTTATGCAATGGGATTGCTGCAAGGAAATGAGGATATACAACATATTTTCGAGGGCTATCAATATTCCAGCCTGAGTATGCGTTGCCTGCAAATCGGCTAAAAAATAAATTTATGGAAAATAAAATAGAAACTTTAAAAGGTGAGGAGCTGATGCTGAGTTACAAAAGTTATCGGCCCGCTCAAACAGATAATAAACCGGGATTGATTGTGTTGCTGCATGGTATAGGAAGCAATGAAGATGATCTCTTTCGTCTAAAAGACAGCCTGCCAGCAGGATTTGTAATCGTATCAGCAAGGGCACCATATACAATTTCCCTGGGAAGATATACCTGGTTTGAACTCGCTCATCAGGATGGCAAACCTGTGATTAATGCTGAACAGGCAGAAAAAAGCAGATTGGTACTGAATACTTTCATCTCTCAGCTCACTGAGCGTTACGGTATAGATGACAAGAACATCTATCTTGGTGGATTTAGCCAGGGGGGAATTATATCTTACAGTGTAGGTCTGACTTTTCCGCAGAAGCTTAAGGGTATATTTATTCTCAGTAGCAGACTCCTGCCTGAAGTTAAGCCGTTGATTAAAGTGGGACCGGTGTTGGAAAAATTAAGGGCATTCATCGCACATGGTACAGATGACAACGTGCTGCCTATTCATTATGCAAGGGAAGCGAAAAGCTACCTTAAGGATTTGCTGCCATTAATAGAATACCATGAATATGATATGGAACATCGCACGGGACAAGAAGAACTTGCAGATCTCAATTCATGGATCGAAGCGGGGGATAGTGAATAAAAATCACTAAATTGTGGCTTTCACAGAAATATGTATTCAGTCGCACTCTTTAATAACCTGAACAAATATTCCAGAATTTCGGAAGAAGACTTCGGCCTCATCGCTGAAGTGCTGAGTAAACGTTTGATCAAAAAGAAGAGGGTGCTGATTGAAGAGGGAGATATCTGCCGTAATCTTTTTTTTGTGGAAAAGGGAGTTCTTCGATCCTATAGCACGGGTAATGACGGTACTGAACATGTGATGCAACTGGCAATTGAAGACCATTGGATTGCTGACCTCAGTAGTTTCATTACCCAAAAGCCCGGCACCCTAACGGTTGAATCTATTGAAGACAGTGAAGTTTTGCTCCTGCCTTATTCTCAGATTGACCATTTGTGCGCAAGCGTACCCCAGCTAGAAACCTACTTCCGTAAGCTCTATCAGCGGGCGTATGTAAATATGCAACTTCGTCATAATCTGGTTCAGAGTAAACCAGCTAAAGAGAGGTATGAAATTCTAATGAGGGATAATCCCCAATTTGCAGCGAGAATACCGCTGATACATATAGCGTCATATCTTGGTATCACTGCAGAAAGTCTTAGCCGCATCAGAAAGCAGGTAGTGAGTCTTCCTTAAAAGATAATATTTATTACTTTTTCGATAGCTCTTTTCTGATCTTACTCAGGAATTCCGGAGTTATGCCGAGATAGGAAGCGATCTGTGTATTAGGGAGCCTGCTTGTGAGGCCAGGATGGTGTTCGATAAAATGTTTGTATCTTTCCTCCGCGGTGACACTGATGTTTAGTAATGTCCGGCTTTGCAACTGGATGTATTTCCTTTCCAGAATAATGCGGAAATTACGGTCAAATTTATGGTATTTTGTATATAGGGACAGTAATTCATCATGCTTCACCTGAAGTACTACCGAGGGCTCTATTGCCTCTATATACACATTGCTTGGTATTTCCTGGTAAAAACTCGTTAAGTCGGACACCCAGTCATTTTCCGTGACAAATTGTAAATTATGTTCTTTACCAGCCAGGTCAATAACGTACATTTTGAAACAGCCGGACACAACGAAAGTAAAGTGTTTACATACGTCTCCCTGCTGCAAAATAAAGCCCCTGCGCTTGATATTTCGTTCCTTAAAATGGGTATATACTTCCTGTCTTTCCTCACTGTTGAAAGGAAAGAGATTATCAAAGAATTTAATTAATTTCTCTGTCGAATCCGTAGCTTCACCTGACATAAATGTGAAGGTCTGCATTTTTTCTGGCTTATCATTCTACCTAAGGCTAACTTTACTAAAGTTTCTCATCTTATTGGTTTAAGTTTAAAAATGGGACTACGCATGCCCATACCGCTGGGAAATTCACCTGAAAAGCAGGGTGGGGAGCATTGGGAATAATAGCAAGCTGTACCTTCGGCAACATACCGTAAGCGGCGATAACAGTTTTTAGCGGCGCATTCTGATCAAGTTCACCCGCCATTAGTAATACAGGGCAATGTACTTTTTCAAATTCAGCCTTCCCAACATTCAGGGTATTGTAGTAAGCACAGACCATAGAAAGCCATGCATCTGCTTTTTGTGGTTCTGGCATCAGCGCCAGCTGTTGTTTCCAATACAATGGATCCATTTTCTCAATTTCTCCACTTGTCAAATTGAAGGATCTTGATCCTCGAGCCCATTCGCCGGCACCGATTGTTACTAATTTTTTAACCTTTTCGGGATACATACCGGCAAGATAATAACCTGTATATCCTCCGTCACTAAAGCCCAATACTGTAACGCTATCTTTTGTGTTCGCTTTGATGATTTCATAAACATCTTTTGCTTTACGCGGATAATCGCTGGATTTTCCCATTTCAGATTTGCCATGGCCTCTTGTGGAGATGGCAATTACCTGGTAGTTTTTTGAAAGACTATCAATCAATTGCGCCATTTCGAAAGTAGAGCCAAGGATACCGCCATGTAGAATAACGATAGTTTTCCCTTTCCCATAAACCTCATAATAAATTTTTGCATCTCCGGTGTTTAGATAATGGCCCGAAGCTTCATTGTTGCCATAGGGTATTTCATGCATTTCAGTAGGACCACTTTGCATAAAACTCCGCAAATGCTTTAGGTCTTGTGCATTTGCTGTTAAGCAAAATAGGCTGGATAGGGTCAGTAGTAAAACTGTCCGCAATCTAAGTGTTGTAAAACTACTGTTCTTTTCTATAATTATGAATTTATTCATTTCTGTTATCATTGAGGTACAAAGATGAGATGATGCTGCTGGCTGGCAAATGCACTATCTTAAGAAAAACACTTAAACTATATTAAGGGTTGAATTAGCAGTGCACATTGAGAATTAATATTACAGTGTGAACCGGAGGACTTTCGTGAAAAGCTTGTGAAACCAGACAGTAAAGTGTATTTTCAATGATGGATAAGATCAAAACTTTCTCGTTAGCCAGTCACGGCCATCTTTTTGCAGTGCCGGATAACAGCAGGGATTACCTTTTTGTACAGGCGGTTAATCATCCCTATCTGGAAGAACCCTATCGTGCAGAAAGTTATGCACTAGCTTATGTTAAGGAGGGGAGCATCAGCCTCCAGGCGGGACTTTCGCATCACCTGATTGAAGCGCCGGCAATGATCTCACTGTCACCTTCGATGATCCGTAGTTTTCGGAAATCTACTGAACTGATGAAAATGGATATCATTTTTTTTAAAGATTCCTTTGTACTGGAAGGAAACAGAAACCTTTTCTTTTTGATGGAATATGATTTCTTTGAAAACAGTGAGTTGACAGTAGTACCTCTGGCTGATGACTTACATATAAAAGTTAGGGGTATTTTCGAGTTGATGGGGTTGAGCCAGGCTTCTCCGGGTTTCCATGTCAACGATATCAGCCGGAGTTACATCATGGTACTCCTTTACGAAATAGATACCTGGCACCGCATCAGTCAATCGAAAAAGAAAGAGCTGGATCAGATTTACCCGCTTTTTGCGAAATTCAAAAAGTTGCTCACCAGAAATTATATGAATGAGAGAAAACTGGATTTTTATGCTGACCATCTTCACGTCACCGCCAAATACCTTTCGGTAGCAATTAAAAAACACACTGGAAAGTCTGCCGCGCAGTGGATTGATGAAAGTGTTACACTGGAAGCTAAAGTGTTGTTACAGAACGTAACGCTTACGGTATCACAGATCAGCAATCAATTGAATTTTACAGATCAGTCCACCTTTGGAAAGTTTTTTAAAGCCAACACAGGTTTTACCCCCATCCAATACAGAAAAGGTTTATAAACTAAGTTTACAATTCATTTTCCAAGACTCGTCATCTAATACTGCTCTTTTTCAGCAGGAAACTTCTGGGCTTTTACATCTGATACATAAGCCGTGGTAGCATTTTCAATCTGACTGTACAAATCAAGGTACCTTCTCAGAAACCTCGGTGCAAAATCTTTTGATATCCCTAACATATCATGCATGACCAATACCTGCCCGTCTACATGTTTTCCTGCACCAATACCGATGATTGGTATACGAAGAGCATCAGCGACCTTTTTACCCAAAACTGCGGGGATTTTCTCCAGCACTATGGAAAAACATCCTGCATCCTGCAAAGCATGTGCATTGCGTATCAGAGCACTTGCTTCCTGCTCTTCTTTCGCACGAACAGTATAACTTCCAAATTTGAAAATAGATTGGGGTGTAAGGCCAAGGTGCCCCATTACAGGTATCCCTGCCTGTATAAGTCTGTTTACCGATTCTAAAATTTCTTCTCCACCTTCCAGTTTTAGAGCGTGCGCACCAGCTTCTTTCATCAACCTGACGCCCGAAGCCAAAGCCTGCTTGCTATCACCCTGGTAAGAGCCAAAGGGAAGATCGGTTACGATCATTGCCCGTTTTACAGCTCTGACAACACTTTGTGTATGATATATCATGTGCTCTAGTGTGATCGGGAGTGTAGTTTCGTAACCAGCCATGACATTTGCGGCAGAATCACCTACCAGCAGTACATCAATACCGGCCTCGTCGAAAATCCGTGCCATTGAAAAATCATACGCGGTTAACATCGTGATTTTTTCATTGGTGTTTTTCATATCCTGAAGAACTTTACTTGTGATTTTATGGAATACTGTTTGAGTTGACATCTGAAATTTTTGTTAAATCCTATTTAATACAATACTGCAATATTACAGATCGCCCTCCGCAGAATGTTCGTCACAATCGCCCCGGTGTTGGTATAAATGGATGAACATTGTATCATCCTTAACCTATCTTAAGGGAATAACTTAAAATAGCTTAAGTGCTGGTGTGGCCTTTAACGTATAACTTTGGCACGTACAAACAATTGGCAACCGGCTTTCAATAAAGTTGAAATGTTTAATGTTTGACCAATCAGGCGTGTGAGTAATAAAGATCTATATATCATGAAAAAAACGATAAAATTTATGTTGACGCTGGCTGTATTAGCCACATTTGGATATCAGGCAGATGCGCAGGAACAGTATTTGTCTGCTGTTAAACCTGTAGAAACCGGAAAAGCACCAGGTATGAAAGTTAAGCTTTTGAGTACTGTGGGCGAAACCAAAACTTATATACTCATTTTTAGTAAGGGCGATGAGGTTGTTTCCGGACTAACCGAATTTGCTCAGCAGTATAAAGTGAAAAGTGCACATTATACAGGGATTGGAGATGTGATGGCAGCGAAAGCAGGCTGGTTCAATTATAGCCGGAAGCAATTTAAAATCATCGACATCGATACCTCTGAGATCGCTTCGTTAATTGGCGATATTGCCAGCTTTAATGGTAAACTTATAGCACATACCCATTTCAGTACCGCCACACGTGATGGATTGGTGCATGGTGGCCACATGATTGAATTGATTAGTGGCCCAACGATAGAAATCATCCTTACAACGGAGCCTACTGCTCTGTATAAAAAATTAGATGAGGAATTTAATGCAGGAATTATTGATCCGGAATTGAAAAAGTAAAACTCAACATACAAGTAATAAAAAACGGCAATGGAAAGCTCAGCTTATCCATTGCCGTTTTTTATTACCGCCAGATCATTTCTAATGCATGATGAATAGGTGATTTCGACGAACATTGTGGCTATTTTTCCTACAATAGCGCTCAGAATTGCGTGAAATTTGCATAAGTAAACATGAAGTTATAAATGAAGTTTCCTGAAGATGTTTTGATAAATGATAAAAAAGCAACGTTGCTGAAAGTTTCAGAGGAACTTTTTGCGACTTATGGTTTTGATGGTACCTCTACCAGAATGATAGCAGAACAATCAGGCATCAACATTGCAATGATCAACTACTATTTTGGTTCTAAGAAGTTACTCTACACCGCCATTTTTGAGAACAGGCTGGTATATATCATTGAAGAAATCGATCGAGTGGGCCAGCTTGATATTGGGCCGGTCGAAAAGCTGGAGCTTTACCTGAGAGGATATATACGGAGAATTCAAAGTAATCAGGGATTTTACCGAATGGAAAGCAGACAGTTAACCATGCTTGAACAGCCGCCAATTGTGATATTGCTGGAGACCAGCAGAAATAAGGCTTTTCAGTTACTCCATAATATTATTACAAAGGGCATATTGCAGAATGTCTTCCAGCATGTTGATATAGAGGTTTTTGCATTGAATGTTATCTATTTGATGCCCACAGTATTTACCAGACCTGCCACATTATTTGCCCAGCTAGGATTTTTAACGAATGATCATCAGCAAAATAACTCGCTGGAAAACAGAATTATTCGTTTCCTGATGTCCTCTTTAATGATTAAAAAAACACCTCAATCATAATGTATCCATTTCCACCAAACGGAATTCGCCTGTCTGTTTTCGTCGTACTATTAGTACTGTATTCTATCTCCGCGGCCAATGCACAAGAAGTTTTAGTAAAATCCTATCCCATCTCAATAGCTGAAGCTATCAATATTGCTAAAAGCCAAAACAAGTGGGTTCAAGTGGCGAGAACTCAGGCAAAGGCCACAAATGCAGATCTGAAAGATGCATACAGTGCAGCCTTGCCGCTGGTAAGTGCCAGTACTTCTTATCAAAGATTTAGCGACCTTACCTTATATACGGATGGTCTGAACCATTCTGCGACGGGACCACGAAAACCAACTCCGAATGCCGCCAATCTGGGCTTTGACGCGACCTTCAATATTTATTCTGGTGGCAGGCAGAAAGCACTGCAGGAAGAGCAGGAAAGCAGAATGCGCAGTGCTGAAATCAATTTAAGTGATCAGTCTGGCTTCTATAGTCTGCAGACCGCTACTCAATATCTCAATCTTGTGCAGCTGGCGGAACTCAGAAAATTCATACTTGATCAGCGCAAACGTGCAGAAACCAGGTTAAAGACTATCAATGCTTTATATAATAATCAAAAAGTTACCAGAAGCGACGTATTACGGGCAGAGGTAATGCTATCGAATGTGCAGCTTTCACTGGAGCAGGCGGATAATGATATTCGTATTTCTAATCAGCGACTTGCCGTGCTTCTTGATTTGGGAGACAGTGTACAGGTTAAGCCAACTGATTCTGCAGGGATGCCCAAACCTGCTTTGGCAGGATTATCCTCAATTGCAGGTCAGGCGCAAATTTCCTCATACAGCATACAAAAAGCAAAACAAAATATAGGCACACAGGAAGCTAAGTTGAAGGGTACGAGAAGTGCGTTTATGCCTACATTATCCTTTTATACTGCATATGGCCTTAATTATCCCAATAACCTATTTTTTCCACCTGTAGATCAGGCGTATTCGATCGGCTTTGTAGGTTTAAAAGCGCAATATAATATCTCCTCCCTGTATCACAATAAACATAAAGTTGAAGCAGGAAAGCTCCGTATTTCGGAAGCCGAACTTCAAAACGAGGCCCTGGCTGACAATGTAAATCAGGAAGTGAAAAGCCTGCTGATCAAATATGGTGAATCATTAAACAGAATTACTGTCAAAGAAAAAACCATAGATCAATCACTGGTAAATTACCGGATTGTAAGCACCAAATACTTCAACCAGCTGGCACTGCTTACAGATTTACTTGATGCAGATAACTTGCTTACAGCATCCCGTTTTGATTTGATTACTGCCCAAACTGATGCCCTTACGATTTACTACCGTTTGCTTTATGCAGCGGGTAAACTATAATTTTTTCTACAATGAAAACGACTCAATCTTCCACTAAAGCACATCCTGGTAATATATTCATGACCATTGTCGCTATTATAGCCGTTATTGCCGGCGCTGTTTATTTTTTCAATTACCTGATGTATTCGCGATATAATATCGAAACAAATGATGCCCAGGTTGAATCCTATATCAATCCGGTTTCTGCAAGGACCGGGGGTTATATTCAGAAAGTATATTTCAATGAATACCAGGTAGTGCAGGCAGGGGACACTCTGGTAACACTGGATGACAGGGAAAATCAGGCGAAACTGATGGAAGCGCAAGCAGCTGTAGACGATGCAAATGCGCAGCTGGTTTACTTGCAGGCAGGTATTAAAGCCTCACAAACAGCAACCAGCGTAAACAAAGATCAGATATCGGGTGCCCAGGCCAGATTTGTACAGCAACAGCTTGATATCAAACGCTATGAGAACCTGGTAAAGGAAGAGGCTGCTACAGGATCAGATCTGGAGCAGGTAAGAGCAAAACATGATGTAGCTGAAAGTGATTACAACGCGGCACGAAATAGTTTACAGACAAGTTTATCACGTATTGATGAGTTAAAGACCCGTATATCTATTTTAAAGGCTGACCTGAAAAAAAAGGAGGCCGGTTTAGCTATCGCGACCCTTAACCTCTCCTACACGGTAATAAGGGCACCTTATTCGGGCAGGATGGGAAAGAAGAATATCCTGGAAGGCCAGCAGATCCAGGCAGGGCAGCCCTTGGTAAACATTGTCAATGAAAGCTCAAAGTGGGTGACGGCAAATTTCAAAGAAACCCAGGTTGAGGGTATGTATATCGGACAGCGGGTTGAAATCAGCGTCGATGCAGCAAGCAACAGGGTATATAAAGGGAGGATTACTGCAATAGCAGGTTCCACAGGTGCCAAAGCATCACTGCTGCCACCTGATAATTCAACGGGAAACTTTGTAAAGATCATTCAGCGTGTGCCGGTAAAAATCAGTATTGATACCGCAGGAACTAAAGATATCATAGCGGGTATGAACGTTTTGGTAGCTGTGGAGAGGAAAAAATCATGATCTATAGCCCTCAGTATTTTAAACCCTGGATTGCAGGTTGGGAGTGGGGAATAAGGATTGGTCTCTGGTTGATCCTGCTCTCATCACTGGTGCAGTTCGGCCTGTTTTCACTTACTCAGCCCTATCTGGTAGGTCTGTTCGGCGCCCAACCCGAGGATATTTATTTTGCAATACAGCTAACCTATGTAGGCATACTTTCAATTCTTCCGGTTCAGTTCCGCTTTCTCAGGTATTTTGAAACCAGGAGTTATCTGCTATTCAATATTCTTGCGGGTATAGTGCTCAGCATTCTAAGTATCTGGTGCGTAGATATTAATTTGTTCTTTATCATCAGGTTTTTGCAGGGAGTGGTAGTTGGTAATATCGCGGCATGTATACTTACGCTGATCTTTACAAGATTGAAGACTGAGCATATGCAGCTTGTAGGATCCTCGGTTTTTTATGGAACAATATTAAGTAATACAGTCATTATCGGGGTGGTAGCGGGAGTGTTGGTGTTAACCTATGACTGGAAAATTACCCTTTATTATTTAATCGCCTTCCAGCTCTTTACCCTGCTTATTACTTTATTCATGCTTAACCCTAAAGCGGGTTTCAAACGTTATCCTTTGTATCTTATAGACTGGACGAGCTTTATACTTTTGGCAATTGCGGCGATATCCCTCGCTTATACGATGATTTATGGATCAAAGTACTACTGGTTTCATAATTCCCGCATTACAACCAGTGCGCTAGCTGCAGTTGTAGGTTCCGTTTTATTGCTTCACAGGCAATTGGTACTCAAGAGGCCGTTGTTAAACCTGAACGTTTTTAAATCACGAAATTTTGTGACAGGATTGATCCTCCTCGGCATTTATTACGGGTTGAAAGACAGCATCACTCTCATTTATGGTTACGCCGGGAGCACATTGAAGTGGAGCACACTTCAGGTCATGGAACTTGGCCTGATCAACCTTACTGGATTGGTTGCGCTGCTGGTATTTTCAACACAGCTGATGATGCGTTACAGACACTCAACCAGGCTTTTTCTGATTTCAGGATTTGGGGTAATGCTGACCTATCACCTGTGGATGTATTTTCTTTTCACACCTGATCTTTCCTTTAATGACCTTATTATTCCGGTTTTTCTGCAGGGAGCTGCATCCGGTTTACTCTTTGTACCGCTGATGATTTTTGTGTTTTCCTCTGCGCCTGCCAATACAGGGACTACAGGATTGGTAATGGCTACGTTTACCCGTTTTATTGCATTGCTAAACTCATTTGCCGGATTTTATAACCTGCAGCTGTATTTTAACCAGCATTTTAAGGAAAGCTTTTTGTCAGGGATTAGCCTTGATGATTTTGCCACTTCAGCCAGTCTGGCGCGGTATACACAGCTTTATCAGTCGAAAGGATTCGCTGCCAATGAGGCTGCGGTTTTAGCAAGTTCTGCCTTGGGTGGCGCGCTTGCGCAGCAAACACAATTGTTAACGTATCGTGCAGTTTTTATGACTATGGTGGTCGTTCTTGCAATTATTATCACACTGGTGATTTGTATACCTGCCATCAATAAAACCGCTTTGCATTGGAATAAAAGGATGTTTACCTGGCTGAGTAAATAGGGGATGTCTTAATATATTGTAAGGGTAAATCTTAATATAGTTCAACAGCAAATGCTGGGCGAAGATCTAGATTTGTTTGATTAGGTCATAAATGTTGTCCAGTTTTTAGTTGAAACATATGAAGGGAACAAACCCATATTTATTGGAGGAGGTGAAATCAGAAGTGACAGCGCTCTGTGCTGAATTAAACAGAATGCTTGAGAGTGACATCAGGGTAAGTGAAAATATTGAAAAGGTTTCTACCTGGTTATTTTTTATGGCAGTGGCTGGCGGCCTGATAGCAATCTTCTCAGAATTCTGGATAGCGATCGTTTCGCTGGCTTTTGCAATCCCAGATTCTAGGTTCAAACGAATCACAAATATTAAAGACTGGCAAATATTTTGGATAGCGCTATCGCAACTTGTTGCTGAAGGATGGCAAACCTACGGATTATCTAGAACTCCTTCCATTAATAGTAATGGAATACGCCCGGTAACTGCCGACCCTTTAGATAAGGACGGCCTGAGGAACGCGTTAGAACAAATCAACCCTACACAGGTGTTTTTTACAACATGGATGCGAAAAGAGACGAAGCGGAAAACATCTCAGTGAACGGTGCCATCGTCCGCAACCTGCTGGATATACTGTCCGTCAAAAAGACCGTCGAACACGTGGCACTGGTAACAGGCCTTAAACACTATTTAGGTCCTTTGGAAACTTTCGCCTCGAAAGGAAACCTGAAGGTCACTCCCCTCAGGAAAAACAGGGCGAGGCTGGACTTTGATAATTTTACTACACGCAGGAAGATGAAGTTTACAGTGGCGCTGCCCGGGACGGCTTTACCTGGAGCATACACAGGGCCTATACAGTGATCGGAAAAGTCGTTGGAAACCTGATGAACATAGGTACAACCCTTGCAGTCTATGCAAATATATGCAAGAATGTCGGTCAGAAATTCATCTGGCCCGGTTCCGAGGCACAATGGAATGGAGTCTCTGATGTAACTGATACGGGGATACTGGCCAAACAGCTTATCTGGGCAGCTACAACACAGGAGGCGAAAAATAACGCTTTCAATATTGTCAATGGCGATGTATTCCGTTGGAAATGGCTGTGGGAACGTTTCGCAAGATATTTTGATATCGAAGTTGAAGGCTTCAACGGAACAGTCAGGCCGCTTGAGGAACAAATGCGCAACGACAGCGTAATTTGGGAAGATATTGTAAAGCGTTATGGTTTTCAGCAAAACAACCTATACCAATTGACCTCTCCGTGGCATAGGGATCTTGACTTGGGGCGGCCCATTGAGGTCATGACCGATATGGCGAACAGCAGAAAGTTAGGCTTCAAAGAATACCAGAACACCGAAGAGTCGTTCATTAAGTTATTTGAAGAACTTCGTAAGGAAAAAATCATCCCTTTCAATTCATAGATTTAAACGGGAAACGAGCAAAAGAACAAAGCTATTAAAAGTTTAGCCGTAATTATTTGGGAGATAAACTTCAAAAGATCTCTCCATTAATAAATTTTTAACCGCTTCGTCAATTCGAAAAACAATACGCTGGAATGGGAATCTGTGCCATATTTAATCGGATACGGGAAATTGGTCATTGATTATTTTCTTCCTGTGATCTTCACCCCAGTTGATCATGCTTAGAAGTAATTGAGACAACGATGTGCTGTATTCAGTCAATTCGTATTGCACGATAACCGGGGTTGCTTCTGCATCTACATTGCGATAAATAAAGCCATTCTGTTCAAGATCTTTCAACTCGTTGGAAAGTACACGAGCGGAAATTTTGCCTAAAGTCCGTTGCAATTCATTGAAACGCCTGGGTTCACTCAATAATGCCACAACAATTTGAAGCTTCCACTTTCCACCTATTGCATATAAGGTGTCGTCCACTGCTTTAAGTGCTGCGGAACAACCACGATCCCTAATGATTTGATTTACAGGACATTCACTCACTTTTTTCATACTACTAACTTAAATGTTACTACTAACCTTTGTATTACTACTGCTTTTTGGTTAGCAAAAGTAACTAATTTTGTTATCACAGAAAAGTTTATGTGGCAGCATTAAAACTAATAAATATTCTACATATCATTCCGATGAGCTAAAAAAAGGAAACTGGTCGTGGAATCAAGTTAGAAAAAAGGCAGTTAATACTTATGCCAGTTAGTAACGGCTGCTGAATATGGAATACGAATATTAAACAAATAAAAATGGACTCAAATATTAAAAATTCAACTAAAGAGATCACTCAAAAATTTTTGAAACATATCGCGGATAGAAACCTAACAGATTTAGTCAACTTATTTTCAGAAAATGTTGATTGGCATGTTCCGGGTGATGAAAATAAAGGCGCATGGTTGGGAAAAAGGATGGGGAGAAAAGCGGTTGTGGATTATTATGAATTATTATGGAAGAACACGACGACTATCACAGCGCAGCTGGATCATATTTTTGTAGATGAGGGCGATGCGGTAATTGCGGGAGAACTTTCTACCACGATGATGCCACAGGTAAACCGTTCGATTCTCTATTTTTTATCCGGATGCATGTAGAAGATGCCAAAATAACCAAGTACCGATTATTGGAAGACAGTTATGCAGCTTCTCAATCGTTGACCAAATTGGATATTAAAAAATAAGTTAAAATAGCATCGTATGGATAATATTATTACATTTAATAAAATTGGTGGACCAGAGGTTCTACAATTCGAACAAGTACCAAGTCTTGAACCCGGTCGTGGTGAGGTGAGAATCAAGGTGAAGGCAATTGGCATCAATCGTGCCGAATCTATGTATCGCCATGCACAGTACGTAGTCGAACCGAAACTGCCCTCCAGAATTGGCGTCGAGGGCGTGGGTATCGTTGAGCGCATCGGTCCCGACGTCACACAAGTTCAAATCGGAGATCGCGTAGCAATGATGCCGTCGCAAAGTATGAATGATTATGCAACTTACGGGGACGCCTCCATTTTTCCTGCTGACTCGGTTGCCAAATATCCGGAAAATGTAAGCCACACAATAGCCGCGGCGTCGTTCGTTCAGTACCTGACGACGTATTTCGCCTTCGTCGAAATAGGAAAACTGCAACCCGGTCATCACGTCCTTTTGACTGCGGCCTCGGGTGGTGTTGGAGCTGCGGGCATCGAGATGCTCCATCTACTTGGGGCAAAAGCGATCGCTACGACCCGGACGAGTGCTAAGCGTCAGTCTCTCCTCGATCTTGGCGCGGACGAGGTCATCGTCACCGAGGAAGAAAACCTGTCCGAGCGTGTTATGCAGATCACCGGCGGAAAAGGCGCGGAACTGATCTTTGATCCGATCGCAGGCGCCACGCTGGATACGCTGGCAGCGTCAGTCGCGTGGGGAGGGAAGATCATCATTTATGGTGCGATGGATGAGAATCCGACAGTTTATCCTTTGTTTCCTGCCTTCTTCCGCAATTTTAATCTCGAGTCATACATGATCTACAATTTTACGGGTTACCCCGCGCTGGGTATTCCTCGTAATGAGTCAGCTTACCGAGAAGGGGTGGATTTCGTCGTCAAGGCGCTGTCAGAAGGGAAATTGAATCCCGTCATCGCTAAAACTTTTCCGCTGGATAAGATCGTCGAGGCCGTCCGTTATCTTGAGTCCAATCAACAGGTCGGAAAGGTTGTAGTAACGGTTGGCAGTTAATAATATATCGGTGTCAACGAATGCATTGACACGATGACGGAAATGATACTGGATTCAATGACCAATATCCCATTTCAAAGGGCCTTATTTTTAACGCAAAAATTACTACCCTTATTAATTGACGGAAGCAGTGTTGTGAACACGTCTTCAGGCCTGGCAAGATTTTGATTTGAAGGATACTCCGCTTACGGCGCAATGAAGGCAGCGATCGATTCATTACCAAAACATCAGTCGGTGGAATTGGGGAGTGGGAAAATAGTAATTAATCTATCGCACCGGGTGCCATTGACACAGATTCCCGCGGCGGTGGAAGAAATACTGGCGTCTGGCAAAGCCAGTGTAGCAGATATTGACGAGATGCGAGCCGTTTGGGAAGCAGATGTTTTCGGACTGCTGGCTGTTACCCAGGCCTTTCTGCCATTGCTTCACAAGGCTCCTTCTGCCCGCATCGTTAATCTGTCCAGTGTATGGCATCTCTAAATCTTAATGCAGACCCGGAATATCCATACCGTGGAGGCTTCAATGTTGTTTACGGTGCAGGCAAGACAGCGGTCAACGCAATTACCCAGGCATTGTCCATTGAGTTGGAATCTAGCAATATCCGAGTATAGGCCGCAAGTCCCGGTTTTGCAGCGACCGCCATGAATAATTTTGAGGGAACGGAAACCGTCGAAGAGGCTTCCCGCAATATTGTACGTGCAGCTCTTGGAGAGAATGCCCCTTCAGTACTGTTCTCTGCACCGGAAGGATCGTTTCCTTGGTAAATTATGCCGGTTTGGACAAGTAATATCTTAAGAACTAAAAAATTTAGAGATAGAATGCAATATCAAACAAGGTGATTCCTCAAGGTGCTACTAAGGCCATTGGAATAGTAGGGCAGGACACATAGCACAAGCTATTGCACGACATGTAGCAAAAGCAGGTTATAAAGTAATCATCAGCAGCAGTAAAAAACCCGTCGAATTGGCTGATTTGGCCTTCTCTTTAGGGGCGGAGTAACTGCAGGAACCTCAACTAAAGCAGCTCAGGCAGACCTTGTACTGATCGCCGTTCATTTTGGAAAGGACGTGCCGTTATACGAGCAATGCCATTGTTTTTCCAGAGTTTAAACCTAAAGATTTTGGCGGAAAAAACATCCAGCAGGGTTAATACCAGTTTATTTCCCGGCGCTTCACTTGTGAAAGCATTCAATACATTACCGGCCTCAATTTTGGCTTTAGATCCTAATGTGGATAAAGGTAGACGTGTTATCTTTGTCTCAGGGGATGATGAAGGGTCGAAAAAAAAGTTCTAACCTTTGCAAAAAACTTGGGCTTTTATCCGATAGATTTGGGAGGTCTGAATGAAGGTGGTAGATTGCAGGTATTCAGAGGTGCCCATATCACTCATAACCTTATCAAATTGAAATAAAGGAATAATTTTTTTGCCCAATCTTGAACAATTATCAAGATTGGGGCTGTATAAGAGGAAAAAATGAAAAAAATAAATGACAACAGTACCTCACGAATTACTAGTAATAGTTTTATATGCCTAGTCTTGTCAGCTAAAATATTGCCATTGGAGTTGTCGTGGGAAACAAAATACTTTCTATACCTTGACAGAGATTTTGCTGGCATTTAGCCAATTTAAACAGCTGTATCTTGTTTATCTTCCAATGTCTACCTTACTCACTTTGGTGCATGATAAGGCACTAGGTATTGAATATCATTTAAATTTTATGATGATATTTAAAAATTAGTTTTTGAACATTATATCATAATATTAAATTACAACTAATAATCTTTACAGATTCCCAAATTGGTACCAGTTGATTGATTTTGCAATATTTCTGCTTGAATCTGCCCTTTTTTCTGTACTGGATCCCACTAATTTTACACCGTTAAATAAGCTATAGTCATTGACCATAGCAGTGTGTGTTCTAATTAATGGTTTAAAACAATGAAAATATTACATGTGATATCAAGTCCTCAGGGCAAGGCATCAAACAGCATAAAACTAGGCAATGCCATAGTTGATAAATTAGTACAGGCTGATCCTAATAGCGACGTCACTGTGCGCAACCTGAATAAAAACTCATTGCCCCATTTGGATGAATCGATCATTGCATCATTTTTTACTCCTGATGAGTTAAATACCCCTGTGCATATCGAGAAAGCTAAGCAATCAGACGAGGTTGTTGCACAGGTTAGAAATGCGGATGTAATTGTGATAGGTGCTCCAATATATAACTATGGGATACCCTCACCGCTAAAAGTCTGGATAGATCATCTTGTAAGAGTCCGCAAAACGGTCTCTTTTGCAGACGGTATTCCGCAAGGTCTGATTAAAGGTAAAAGGGTTTTCATTGCAGTATCGTCAGGTGCTGTCTTTTCCGAAGGATATTATAAGCCTTTTGATTTTGTTGAGCCGTATTTGCGTGCCGCTTTAGGTTTGGTAGGCATTACAGACATAATCGTTTACCGTTCGGAAGGTACCAGTATGCCGGGCATTATGGAAGCCGGTCTTAAAAAAGCTATTAACAGCATAATTGTTTAATCACAAAAGTTTAAGTGTAAACGAGGCCACCGAATGATGAGTAAAATATTAAGGTTGAACTAAAAACATGGGAAAAAATTTAATTGTAACCGTAAAAATCGCCATAGATGCGTCCATTGAAACGGTTTGGGACGCATTGATCAATCCTCTGATTGTTGCAAAATATATGCTTGGTGCTAAGCAGGAGTCGAAATTTATCGCCAATAGCCCAATCACATGGACGAAAAATCTAAACGGGAAAACGTTTATGGATCATGGAACCATCTTGAAAATCTCTAAGAATAAGTTATTCAAGTACTCACACTATTCGCCTGTCTCTGGAAAACTAGATACCTTAGAAAATTATGCGGTGGTAACAATTCAACTGATTCGTAATAACAAATCTATCATGCTGAAACTGGAATCCGACAACAACACTTCGCTCACTGAGAAAATGAATACTAAAAAGATTTGGCATTATTATCTAATGGGTTTAAAAATATTATGTGAAATGTAAGTCTTTCAATGGTCTTCCATATTTGCACTGGTCGCTTAATTCTCCAATGTAAAGTAGCTTTGGCTGCAAAGGTTTTTTCATTACATCCCGGTGATATTTGGGAAACAGAGCTAATTCGGGACGCTCCGCTGGAAACATTATAACAGTTTAGTTTCCTTGATAACGAGGGCAATACAGTGAAGGAGGTTATTGATACACTCAAAACTATTTCGCAAGGTGCCGCTAACACCGTATGGGCAGCTACAAGCCCATTATTAAACCAAGTAGGCGGAGTTTACCTTGAAGATATTAACATAGCGAGATTAACTCTTGATTCATCAATGTCAAATGGTGTAAAAATATATCCGCCAAATGAGGCGTATGCAAAATGGCTGTGGACTTTAACGGAAGTATCAACCGGCATTTCTTTTAATATTAGGTAGCCCCTGATACCACATTTTATTTTCAGGCTGTGCCCGAACCCGGGAGGATCTTTTTAATTTTAAAAATATTTGTATGAATTATAAATTGACGTTTTTAGTATTGGTAGCCGGCTTATTCGGCCATGTTAAATTTTCAAGTGCACAGAATATAGTGTCGCAGGACACTCTAGGTGAAAGGATCCGCATTCAACGACTTTACGGATTTGATCCTCAAAAAGGCCTGGCTATTCGGGTAAAACGAGCAATGCCCGAAACTTTTAAGAGCTTTCGTGCCGCCGGGATGAATCCGAGAGAACACATTTTGACAGCTTCTGAACAGAAGGTCGTAGCTGACGCATTTGCTGGGCTTCCCCGCTTTTATCAAATAGTGTTAAAAGACCATTTGCACAGTATCAGTTTTATGGATGATATGCCAAATACTGCTCTTACCTCGCCCTTAAACAGAAAAGATAGCTTTCGGCTATACAATATTACCTTTCGTGCTGGAATTCTCCATGAAGATGTGACGCAATGGCTCACGTGGAAGGAAGGCACTTGCTTTGATCTTGCAGGTTCTGATATTAGCATTTCGGTTAAGGGAGGCAACGTAGGTGCATTGACTTATGTATTGATGCATGAAGCAACCCATGTTCTTGAACTTGCTCTAGGAATATTGCCTACTGAAAAGCCCGAAAGCCGAGCTAATCCAGCTTTTTTTGGAGGTGACTTTATGCAAGGGGCATGGACTGGCTATCGTACAACCGATCCTCTTCTGACTGACACCCTTTTCCTCAAAAATCGTTTCCGTATTGGTGGAAAGGTCTTGCAGGCAGATATGGCTGTAAAGGTATATGAATCACTTCAGAGATCGCCCTTTGTATCTCTATATAGTACATCAAGTTGTAGTGAAGACTTGGCGGAATACCTCTCAGTCTATCATCTGACACAGGTTCAAAAACAACCATTTGTGATTCTGGTGTATAAAAAAGGCAAAGAAATATTTAGATATGAACCAATGAATTCTGAGACGGTGAAAAGCCGTGCTAAGATAGTGCGTGAATTTTATCAGTAAGAAAATTAATGATTGCTTTGCGGTGGATCTGAACCATGCTTAAGCATAGCAAGCCAAATATTAAATTGTTCATAGGATGAATGTTTTAGTTAATGCCCCGGTTGAATTCAATGTTTCGAAATTATAGAAAACTAACTCTGGACTATCGAGCATCTCCATCATCATTACAATCGCCTTGTATAGAACAAGCTCACTAAGTTTCTTTGTCGTATCCTGATGGATTAGATTAATGGAAATCAAGTCCTGCAGGATCGACCAGAAAGAATAATAAAGTTTTTGTACCAGCTCAGTTGACGGATTGGTTACCCTCAGGATATCACAGTTGACCTCCCTAAATAATATAGCTGTAGCATCTGCTTCAGGTAATGGATTTTTGAGATCACTACAGGTAAAATCAATACCAAACATGATCTGATAAAGAGTTTTTTCAGCAAGAGAAAGTCCAAGTAAGCGATTATCATCGCCTCTAATTGTTCCCTGGGATCGGTTGCGCTGCTTTTTGCTTCTTTTTGTTTTTTGATTAGGATTACAAAACCCTTCTTTGCAAGCTCTCTCAGTAAACCTTCTTTGTGCCGAGCGATTCTATCTTTGCTTCCCATGTCCAACTCTTTCCATTCATTCTGTCACCAAATTGTAGCCCTTTTTTAGTATAAATATGATTATGCTTATGATGAAAAAAATGACAGGTTCAAACAGGAATTTGGTAAAAACGAACAAAGAGAGATTTTCTGAAGCTTGTAAGGGGGCTGTTTGGTTATTTTTTTTAAATATTTCAGGAAATGGGCGATATCTTCGAATCCTAGGCACCATGTAATTTCAGCGACGTTCCACTCTGTTTCCTGTAGCAGCATTTTTGCTTCATTTAAAGACACGGTCTGCAATTAACTCAGTCGTTGTTCAGTCAGTTACCTGTTCTAATGAGCAATTAAGGTGATTAACGTGCATTGAAAGCGCATCAGCAAAATCCCATGGGTGTCGTAACGCCATTCGGTGATCAGGTGAAAGGATTGGGAACTGTTCTTCAAGAGTTTCTTTGAATTGATTGGCAATGCGTAACGCACCGTTTGATTACCTGACAGATATAATAGGTGAGGGCTGTTGCTTCAGGGTATCAAAGATCAATTGAAGGATCATAGTCCTGAGCAAATCATATTCATACTCAAAATCGATCGTTACTTCGTGCGCCATACGTCGAAATATCCTGGTAGAAGCTTCCATATGCTCGTCCGTAAGCCCCTGATAACTTTTGCACCGTACAAGAAAGCCGGCGACAATGCCGGCTCTTCTTTAACTATTATACGCACCTTTGAATTCAGCCGCATAATCTTCTAATTTGACCTGCTGCAATGATGGTTTGTTCTCCAATGACAAATAATGCTCATTTAACGAACCATTGGCCATGTCTTGCCCGATTTCTACAAAAATATCAACTAAAGACTTTGGTAAGCCGCTTTGAGTGTAAATACTCCTCATGGTATCGTCGTCAAATTCAGTCCAGGTAAGCTCACGGGCTATTTCGCCTCCTAAAACTGTCGCTACATCTTTATAACTACGTATATCACCAACTATGTAATAGGGCTGGGCATCGTTAAAATTCGGTGTTGTAATGGCTTCTGCTGCCGCATCTGCAATATCTGAGGTATGAACCAGCAGCATGAGGTTTTGGGCACTCCCATAATTACCACCTATGATACCGTAATTTTTGATGCCTGGGATCTGATTGATAAGATTGGTATAGAAATAACCTGCGCGAAGATGTATAATTTCGGCATACGCAAGCGTATTAAGGGCAAGTTCTACCTGTCCTAATAAGTTGGCCGGGCCTATTCCTCTTAATAAATGGGCTCCAAATGTACTGAGGTTTACCACTTTTTGTATTTTGTTTGCTGCCAAAGCAGTAGCATATCTTTTACCCTGTTCTTTACCGTAGGCTACCCAGTCCCCGGCGTGTAAAGGTGCAGGTGTCATGGTGTAAACCACATCCGCGCCTTCGAACGCTTTCTCCAAAAAAGCTTCGTCTTCAATGTTGCCGACTGCGGTTTTTGCGCCCTCTTCCTTAAGAGATTTTAAGTTATCATCATTGCGTCCTATAACAGTCACATCATGTCCCTGATCTAATAATAATTTGGTTAAAGGTTTGGTAATGTTTCCGGCTCCGCCAGTTAGTACGATTTTCATTTGTATTGTTCTTAGTTGGTAAATAAATAATTTATTTTATGTGCAAATGCTACTGTACATGGAATTGATCTTCCTGCGGCTTGTAAACTCCTGACAGATATGTTTTGAGATCGGTCGGTTTTCGGCCAAGAATATTCTCCAGCGCCGAATTTGTTTCTTCAAATTCGCCCCACCTGATGGCATCGGCCCAGTCGGCAGCAAATTCGGCAACCCGGGTGGGAAGGCCTGTTTCTTCCATGTAGGTTACGTACTCCTTTCTGTTTAAGTTCATGAATGGTACCGATTTGCAGGTAATATCAGTTAGTACATTTGCTACATCGTAAAATGACCAGGTTTTACTGTTGGTCAGTGTGATGTCTGCATTATTATATTGATCGGAAAGGAGGATCGTAGCAGTTGCCTCAGCAAGATCCTGTCTTGTTGCTACCGGAACACGGCCGTTGCCTGAAGGAAAGGAAACACCTTTTTCAAGCACATCTGTTCCAAGCATAAATGGAAGGGCATCTGTGTAAAGGGGGTTCCGGATAATGGTATAAGTTAAACCAGAATGAATTAGAGCTTCTCTGGCAGCGATATCACGAAGTGTAACGCCTGGGATTATTGTTTCACTGTTTGCTTTTTTTTGAATACTCACGTAAACGAGGTGGCGAACGCCGGCTTCAACAGCGGCTTTGATTGCATTTTCTTCGGGGCTGTTTTCGGAAAACGCCGGTGCGGTAATCAATAATACTTTGTCAACGCCGCGGAATGCTTTTACCAGGCTTTCGTAATCCGAATAATCACCTGTAGTTACCGTTGCACCCTGATCAGCGTAAGATTTAGCTTTCTCGGGATCTCTTGCAAACGCAATAATTTGGTTAGCTGGAGCCTTCTGTAATAAAGCCTTCATGGTTTCTTTGCCCAATTCTCCTGTTGAGCCAGTTACTAGAATCATAGGTTTTATGTTTAAAATTTTTAATCTATTTGAATTCGACATCGATAACATCTATCGCCACAAATACCGGTTCGGGTTTGTAGCTGTTATCTTCATTTAGGCTATAAACTCTTCTTTTGGTCGGTATCATAATGCCGGCAAAGTCTTTGTAATCAGACACGTAGTGAGCTGCCGGAAGTCCACCCAGCACCTCTGCCCAATAATCGTGGCGCCTAAGTAAGCCGTCCGGACCGTAATAAAACACCTGCTTTTTGCTATGGCTTTCGATGGCATCAGGAAATGTAACTTCCAGTCTTCTCCACGTTTCACCGTTTTCCTCCCAGGGTTCAATCTCCCGATACTCGAAACCGGGCAATAAAAAATTGAAGGGTGTGGTGATATAGGTCCACATTGCGTAGCTGGCGAAATAGATAAGCTGTAGTTTATTCCATTTGGTTTCTCTCGTATGACCAGCAAATGATGATCGGGGATTTAGCATTTCGTCAACTATGATGCCGTCAAGCGTTTCAATAGCCACCCGTCCGCTTTCAAATACACTTTGCTCTCTGGTGGTTATAAATGGCCTGTAATTAGCATATTGAACATGTAACATGGCATCATATGTTACATCGTCCAGAATTCCTTCCTGACCTTTGAACCGCCAGGTGGCACCTCCGATTTTTACATGTGCAGCAACAGTGTCTAATTTTTGCCATTTGGCAAGGCCCCCGTGGGCTTCGATCACGGAGCTCAATAATTCTTTTCCGTCTTTCATTTCATTGATTTTAAATTTTCTATCAACAAAACCCCGGTCTCACTGCAACCGGGGTTTTAAGCAATTAAGCGAGATAGCCGCCGTCTACATTGATTACCGCTCCAGTAATGTAGCTGGCTTCAGGTCCTGCAAGGAAGCTCACAACTGCTGCAACCTCATCTGCATTTCCATATCTTCCAAGGGCGGTTTTAACTTTCATCGCATCTGCCCATTCACCGTTTGCAGGATTCATATCGGTATCGATAGGTCCAGGTTGAATGGTGTTAACAGTTATGTTTCTGCCACCAAGATCCCAGGCATAGCCACGGCCGAAGGCAGCAGCAGCAGCTTTGGTGGCACCATATTCCGTCAGGTTAGCAGTCCCGTTGAATGCTCCGGCAACCGAGCCAATAATGACGATACGGCCTCCATCTTTCATCAGTTTCGATGCCGCCCTTACGGCCGTTGGAATGGAACGAACGTTTACGTCCATCTGCTGGGCGTATTGGTCAGCCATTTCTTCTGCATTGTTGATCGCGCCCATAATCCACAGCGCGGCGTTGTTTACCAAAATGTCAAGGCCGCCAAAATGGGCTGCGGTCTTTTCAATCGCACCTGTTATATCGGTGATAACACCGCTGTCTGCCTGGATAGCCAGGGCTTTTCCGCCGCCTTGCTCGATTTCAGTTACCAGTGCCTGGGCTTTTTGAGCCGATCCTGCACTTACATATGTGAAAGCTACCTTTGCTCCATTTTTGACGAAGCTTTTTACAATAGCAGCGCCGATACCTCTTGATCCGCCTGTTACCAGTGCGATTTTTCCTTTTAAATCTGACATTTGTTTTTTTTATTTTTGTGAAATTGATTCGGAGCACCGCCAAAGGCTATGCGCATCCGGCAGGCACTCCTGTTGGTTATTATTATATAATAGGGTCTTTATGAGTGAGTTCTTCGAAGTGATCGTGTGAAATGGGGAGGACAGTCTTCTTGCCCAATTGCAGTAAGCTGATCAAAAATGCAGCGAGCAGAAGGCCTGCACTTAGCCAAACCAGAGAATGGACACCTGCGTGAACAATTACCAGCCCACCCAAATACGTACCTACCGCTAAACCAGCGTTAGCGAACGTCACCATAAGACTGCTGGCCAGTTCAGGCGCTTCCTCGGCTTCGCTGGTAATGCGGATATTTGCAATGAGAAATCCCGCTGTATGTACGAACCCCCAAAGAATAACAAGCACAGCCATCAGGCCGATTGTGGTGCCGGCACCATAAGCCAGCAGGTGAATGCCGGCTAATAAAATGAGGAACCAACGGGTTGTTGTAATTTGGTTCTTGCTCAAAGCCTTGCCCGCAGCCCAGTTACCTGCAATTCCGGCGGTACCAAATAAAAGTAACATGCCGCTTACAACCTTGCCGTCCATTTTAGTAACCTCAAGAAGGTAAGTGGCGAGGTAACTGTAGGTAGCGAACATACCGGCCATCATAATAAATACAGTGGTAATACTTGTCCACAGACGCGGGTTTTTGAAAATCACCATCTGTTCCTTATGCCCTCCTTTTTCTACAGCGGATGGCATTGATGGTACAAACGCGGACAAAAGTAAAAGCGCTGCGAGATTGATTCCGCCGCCAAGTATGAATGATGACCGCCAGCCAAACAGACTGCCGATATAGGTAGAAAGAGGTATTCCCAGTACAGATGCTATGCTTACCCCCGCGAATACGATTCCAACCGCTTTCGGGGCGTCTTTACCGGGAACAAGTTTAGCGGCAGCAACTGTGGCGACTGACCAAAATACCGGGTGAAGGAATGCGGGTATCAGACGGGCTACCATCAGCACGGCAAAATTTGGCGCAAAGAAAGACGCCAGGTTGCTAATTACAAAAGTTAGTAACACAGCTGCCATCATCCATTTGCGGTTTACCCGTGAGGTTGCCAATACTGTAAACGGACCTGTGAGGGCTATAGTGATCGCAAAAGCTGTTAAAAGCCATCCTGCCTTATCAATGCTTACATTTAGTCCTTTAGCGATATCCGGCATAATACCAATAACACCCATTTCCGTGGTAATAATCCCAAATGCCCCAAAGGCCAGGATATAAACTATTTTTTTCATTTTCTTTTTTGATTTATTGCCATCCGCCGCCAACAGCCCTGTAAAGGTCTACCCGCGCATCCAGCTGACTTTTCTTAATACTTACCAGTTCCAGTTCTCCCTGTAATACATTTCCCTGGGCAGTGATCACTTCCAGGTAAGTGGCCAGGCCATTTCCGAACAACTGCCTGGAGTTGCTGGTGGCCTGAAGAAGCGTGTTTACTCTTTCAGCTGCGGTTGCCTGTTGCTGTTCCAGCTTGCTTATCCTGACAAGGTTATCAGATACTTCGCCAACAGCAACCAGAACAGACTGCCTGAAACCGACTACAACCTGCTCGCGGCGTACTTTTGATATTTCATAGGCCGTTTTTAGCTTTCGCTGATTAAAAAGTGGTTGCGTGAGGCCGCCAGCCACCGTGCCGAAAAGCGAAGCAGGAATAGTAAACCAGTTGCTGGCCTTAAAGGCATCAAGACCACCCTGCGCCGTGATTGACAGAGACGGGTACAAATTTGCTTTAGCAAAACCAACATTGCCGTTAGCTTCGGCCAGTGCCAGTTCGGCCTGTTTTACATCTGGTCTGCGGCTAAGCAGGTCAGACGGGATACCGGCACCCACAGGTCCCGATACATTTACACTGTTAAGGTTGGCCTGACGGTTAATATTTCCGGGTAAATTACCGGTGAGGATGCTTAGCGCATTTTCCTGTATGGCGATGCGCTGTTCAAACTGAGGCACCAATCCTGCAGCCGTTAGTTTTTGTGCCAGGGCCTGTTGTACGGCAAGAGATGTTACTTGTCCCGCATCAAACTGCAGGCGGATGATGTTTAAAGTGCTGTCGTTCAGTTTTACATTTCTGATTGCAATGGCCAGCTGGGCATCCAGCATCAGTAAGTTATAATAGCCTTTTGCCACATCGGTTACAATTCGTGTTTGTATTACCTTTCTGGCCTCGGTAGTATTCAGGTATGCGGCAAGTGCCGCAGCCTTGCGGCTTCTGATTTTTCCCCACAGGTCTGCTTCCCATGATAGGTTAGCAGCCACGTTATAATCCTCGATATGTTTCGATGAAAAATTGTATTGCTGCAGGCTTAACCCGTTCAGGCTGTTATCCGAAGGTCTGTTAGTATTTGCGGTAGCCTGTATGCCGAAACTGGGAATGTTGCCCAACCTTGCCTGCCTCAGCGTCTGGTCGGCCGCCTCGATATCTTTCAAAGCTATCTGCAGATCATTATTATGACGGACGGCCTCGCTGATCAAACCTTTCAATTCCGGATCTGAAAAGAAAGCATCCCAGGGCATTTTTGCAATATTCGCAGTGTCGGCACTGGCATATTCGAAAGCAGCAGGAAGTTTGGTATCCGGGGCGGGCAGGTCTTTCGATACTTTGCATCCAGCTAGTATCTGTATGGCGATTAGTACCCCTAATCCGCCAATTAATATTTGTAAATTTTTCATGGTTACGATAGTGTTACGTGTTCTGCTTTACCGTTTAGTGAAGGTTCAAAGTCAAAGTCTTCCTCATCCTCTTCACCTGGTTTCCTTTTCGATATTTTTTCCTGCAGGCCCTGGAAGATGATATAGAGCACCGGAATAATCATCAGTCCGAGTACCACACCGGCAATCATACCGCCCGCAGCTGAATAACTGATGGAGTGGTTACCCTGTGCTGAAGGCCCGGAAGCAATACTCAGGGGGAACATCCCGAAGATGAAGGCCAGCGAAGTCATGATAATGGGCCTGAGCCTAAGTTTCGCGGCCTCAATTGCTGAATCAACCAGTGACAGACCAGTCCTTCTGCGTTGCACGGCGAACTCCACGATAAGGATCGCATTTTTAGCGAGCAAACCAATCAGCATTACCAGTGCCACCTGTACATAAATATTGTTCTCAATCCCTTTCAGGCCGATCAATGCGAATACACCGAATACGCCCGTTGGTATCGAGAGGATCACTGCAAAGGGCAGGATATAACTTTCGTATTGTGCTGCCAGCAGGAAGTAAACAAAGACCAGGCACATGATGAAAATGATAGTTGACTGCCCGCCTGATGAAATTTCTTCGCGGGTTTGGCCCGAAAATTCATAACTGTAGTCGGCCGAAAGCCTCTTTGCAGCCAATTCTTTGATGGCTTCGATTGCCTCGCCTGAACTATGTCCTTTCTTAGGGATAACGTTAAGCGCGATCGAGTTAAAGAGGTTATAACGCGAAGCTGTTTCCGATCCAAATACCCGGGTTAATTTTACCACAGTGCTCAGTGGTACCATTTTACCTGTATTGTTCTTAACATACACACTATTTAAAGCCTCCGGCGTGCGTTTATCACCCGAATCAGCTTGTAACACCACACGGTAGTACTTTCCAAACCGGTTAAAATCACCCGCTTGTGCTGTACCAAAATAGGATTGTACCGTCTGCAGCGCATCTTTGACGCTAACGCCCAGTTGTCCTGCTTTATCATCATCTACCTCAATTTGATACTGCGGATAATCTGCCTTGAAGCTGGTAAAAGCCATTCCAATTGAGGGTTGTTTATTCAGTTCTGCAATAAAGCTGTTTGCTACTCCAGAGAACTTGTCCAGTTGCCCGGCTGACCTGTCCTGCAGTACTACCTCTATCGATTCAACATTACTGAAGCCGGGTACAGTAGGAAATGTGAATAAGAAGAATGACGCGCCCTTGATTGTGGAAAGGTCCTTTTGTACATTAGCCATGATCTGGCTGATCTCCTTAATTTTACCGCGTTCTCCGGGATCTTTGAGTGTGACGAACATTACTCCTGCCGAAGGACTGGCAGACTGCGTAAGCATATTGAAACCCGGAAAGTTCATAACGTATGTGCCTGACTCAATACTCCTCAGCTTTTTCTCTGCCTGGAGCATAATTTCTTCGGTATGTTTTAATGATGTTGCCGAGGGAAGAGACACAGATACGGCAAAGAAACCCTGATCCTCACTTGGGATAAATCCGGTCGGTGTAGTTTTAATCATCCACACAGAAGCAGCAACCACAGCAACCAAACCGCCTATAGCGATCCATTTCCGTGCAATAAGAAATTTAACCACCCCAAGATAGCGATTGGTGAGGCCATTGAAGCCGCCGTTAAACCCATTGAAAAAACGTGTTTTAAAGTTCTGTTTTGATCCGGTTTCATGTTCCCCCTTTCCGTGGTTCTCACTTTTGAGAAACAGTGCAGCCAGGGCAGGGCTGAGGGTCAGTGCATTTAAGGCTGAGATCATAATCGCGATAGCCATTGTAAAGGCAAACTGACGGTAAAACAGACCAGTTGAGCCTTCCATAAAACCAACAGGTAGGAATACGGCGGCCATAACCAGAGTAATTGAAATGATCGCACCGGTAATATCCTGCATAGCAGAAACCGTTGCGCTTTTAGGCTTCATTCCAGTTTGTTCCATTTTTGCATGTACTGCCTCAACAACCACAATCGCGTCATCCACAACAATACCGATGGATAGCACCAGGGCAAAGAGCGTTAATAGATTAATGGTAAAACCAAAGAGGTACATGAAAAAGAATGTGCCCACGATTGCTACAGGGACGGCTATTGCCGGAATCAGCGTAGAGCGAAAATCCTGCAGGAATAGGTAAACTACAAGAAACACGAGGATAAAGGCCTCAATAAGCGTGTGGATTACCTGCTCTATCGAAGCATCCAACTGTCGTTTAGTACTGTAAAAAGTCAGTGAATGGATGCCCTCAGGAAACTTTTTCTCTGCTTTTTCCATAAACTTATTTACATCGATCTGTATCTGGTTGGAGTTTGAGCCTGCCAGTTGAATAACCGGCATACCTACACCCACATGGCCGTTGATGCGTTGTTTAGTAGAGTAGTTGAACGAACCAAATTCTATCCTTGCTACATCTTTGAGCCTGAGAACCGAACCGTCAGGATTAGTGCGGATAGCGATATTTTCATAATCCTCCGGCTTGTTTAGCTTTCCTTTGTATTTTATCACATACTCAAAGGCTTCATCGGTTCTGTCACCAAAACGGCCTGGTGCAGTTTCCAGACTTTTGTCCTGGATGGCTTCTGTCACTTCTTTTGGAGACACGTGGTATGTTTCCATCTGAGCGGGTTTTAACCAGATTCTCATCGAGTAATCTTGTGCACCTCCAAAAATGTTTGCTGAACCGACGCCTGAAACACGTTTTAGTTCAGGGATGATATTAATGGAAGTATAATTACTTAAAAAAGTCTGGTTATACTTAGTCTCGTCATCCGCATAGATACCGGTACCCATTACGATACCATTCATTTGTTTGGCGCTAACAATACCTTGCTGCACAACTTCTGGTGGCAGTTGTGCGGTAGCCTGGCTTACACGGTTCTGTACATTAACCGCGGCCTGATCAGGGTTTGTTCCTAGTTTAAAGAATACGCTGATCGTGAGTGTACCATCATTACTTGCAGTGGAAGTCATGTACGTCATGTTTTCTACTCCATTGATGGCTTCTTCAAGTGATGGGGCCACTGATCGGATAATAGTTTCAGCATTCGCTCCCGGATAGGTGGCATTTACTACCACGCAGGGAGGGGCAATATCGGGGAACTGTTGTAGCGGCAGCTTGAATAATCCAAGTACGCCAAGGATAACCAGTATGATCGAAATCACAGTTGCCAGTACTGGTTTTTTTATGATTCTTTTAAGCATGGCTTTAAAGTTTTGGGTGATTAATTTTTAATAGAAGCCAGCTTTTTGCTAGCCTGAGGATTGATGACCTGGCCTTCCTGGAGGTTTGCGATCTCGTCCACTACTATGCGGTCTCCGGGTTTCAGGCCATCTTTTACTACATAGTCATGCCCTGACCTTCCCGAAATGAGAATTGCCTGTTTTTTGATCTTGTTGCTGTCAACCAGCTGGTAGACGAAGATTTTGTCCTGCATTTCCAGTGTTGCGGCCTGAGGTACCAATACTGCGTCTTTGTGCGCCAGGCTTAACTGAATCTTTCCCGTATTGCCCGAACGGAGCAGGCCTTTTGGATTTGGAAAATTTGCGCGTACTGTAATTGCTCCTGTGTTTTTGTCGAACTGTCCATCAATGATGTCGATTTTACCTTCTACAGGATATATGGAGTTGTCACTCAGCATTAAAGTAACCGGCGGTAATTGCCTGATCTTATCTGTTACTGTTTCACCCGGGTACTGTTCTTTGAATGTGACGAAATCAATTTCGCCAAGTGAAAAATAAACGTGGACGTTATGCACATCGGAGAGGTCAGTAAGAGCTGACTGATCTGAAGGGCTCACCAAGCTACCTTTCTTTCTCTGCAGGCGGCCTATATAGCCACTTACAGGTGCTTTAATAAGTGTATATCCCAGATTAATCTGTGCAGTATTGATGTTCGCTTTTGCCTGTTCAATATTTGCTTTGGCTACATCGGCTGCAGCTTTAGCCGTTTTTAGCTGGTAGTCTGAAATGACTTTATTCTCTACCAGGGGTGTCAGTTTCTGCACTTCCAGGCCAGCATTGATCGCGGCACCTTCTGCTGCATGGAGGCTCGCTGTTGCGTTGTTTAGTACTGCTTTAAAAGGACGTTCGTCAATCTTAAATAAAGGAGTGCCTGCTGTTACATAAGCGCCCTCATCCACATAAACTTGTTCCAGAGTGCCGTTAATCTGAGGGCGGATCTCTACATTATCTACACCTTCAATCGTGGCGGGATATTGCTGATAGGTAGTTACGGGCTTACCTTCAATTGCCGCTACTTCAATTGCAGGTGGGGGTGGGGTACTCGTTTCCTGATCGGAAGAACATCCGTATAGTGCGATAGCAAAAATTGCTGAAAGGATACTTTTCATGATGATTTGTTTTTAGTGATTTATGATTTATCAATATTGATGTTGTTGGTTAATAGATGGCATTTGTAATTTTATGGTGTGGTGTGTTAGGTTAAATAGTGTTGTGAGGTTTGTTAATGGCGTTAATGAGTGCTTAAAAATTAATGCACAATCGAACTATTGATGGTCTTTATGGAATCAATAAGAATCTGTCTGTTTACCACCTCAGAACTTCCCTTGTTTACCATGTTGATAGCGATTAAACCATGCACAATGGACCAGTAGGTGTAATATTTGGCACCAACTTCATTCTCGTCCGGCAAGGGTGATAAAAACAGCTTCCTAATTACTGTTTTAAAAAGCTGCGCAGGTAATTCAGATTCTGAGAGTTTGCTTTGTATGTTGGCACAGTGGGTGTCTACACCAAACATGAGCTGGTAAAGATCTTTTTCAGCAAATGCAAAACGCCAGTAACAAAGCCACATTTCTACAATTGTATCTTCTGCACCTAAATTCTGATCAATTACTGTATGAAGTAACTTTTCCAGGCGCAGGAAACCGATGCGGGTAAGCTCCAGTAAAATGGCCTCTTTACTTGAAAAATAGTAGTAGATGATTGGTGCCGAATATTCAATGGCATCTGCTATTTTGCGCATGCTCAGTGCAAGCCAGCCTTCCTCTTTAACAATCCGAAGTGCTGCCTCAATAATGTTGATTCTTGTTTCATCTCTGAGGCGTTGCTTTCTTTCTATGATTCCCATTTTATAATCTTTTATTTTACCAGTCATCTGTTTATCCTTGTCACTGTATCAGGCATTTCCCGGATAAACCTGTAATCAGATGCCTGAGCAAAAATATACACAGTTGTATACTTTACGAAATAAAAGAAGCGACAAAGTGGTCGGAAAAAATATATATTATATATTGAATACCAAGTATTTATAAATAGAAAAGTAGATTTTTCAGCGAAATTTAATTACAATATTCCAACAATCGTGTTGGTTTTGAATGGCTTGTTCTTATGGACTATACCCCGATAAAATGAAATATGTCCTACGTTTTCAATACAAGTTAGTTATGGGAAAGGTCCGGATGTTTTAAATGTTGCCGGGCGGCACAAAATAGAGAATGGGCGTAACCTGGTAGCGAATATGCGGCGCGCTGCTAATTCAGGGCAGGATTTATTTACGAGCCAAGCTTGTTGTTGTGATGATGATGGGGGCCTCAGTTTGAAGTCATTACCCCGGTTGAAGGCATTGTTATCAAAGCGTCATCCATTTAAGAAAATCGCCAACTCTTGTTTTGCTGGCAAGGATTTTTTCCGGACTTGGGCAATTTATTTTATAAAAAGACGCCTGTTAAAATAATGTTCCACTGATTCAATGATATCCCGGCAACTAATGAAAGATTTGTTCACCCTAAAGAAATTATTTGGATCAAGCATCATCTCAAGCCGTTCCATAGTGTGATTGGTTATGTATTGAACACCCTCGTTAAAATATGGAAACTCGTATCCCTCGTTCGCATAAATGAGATTGATATCACTGACTTTGACCGGTATTATTTTTTCATTGACGTAAACTAATATTGACTGGGTTGTAGCCGGCATTTATTTGGTTTCCGGCTTTCGATATATTGGTTTGATAATGACTATCACGAAGATCATAAGAGTTTTTAATGCGCTTGTATTTTCCAGGCTGTTCCGCAGTTTGTTTCCATCAATCGGCTTCAATAAATAATCAACACTGTTTACCTCAAATGCACGGATCTCATATTCATGAAATGCTGTGCAGAATACAATAGGCACGTCAATATTAATCGCGTTGAAAATATCAAAATTCAGCCCGTCGTCCAACTGTATGTCAGAAATATGAGATCAGGCGAAATGATATTATGTTTTATAGCATTTTCTACCAGTGGCGGGATCAGATAAGTATGAAATGTTTTAAAAACATCAACTTCAATTTCAAGGTCATCTTCATACCTTTCCTTCAGGATGTACAGGTAAGAATCCATAAAAGAGAGTTTGTCTTTAATGGTTGTTAATGGATTGTCGTCAAAGCTCAGGAGATAACGGTAAACATTTGCAAGTTTTTCAACATAGCTTTTTGTATTCATATCCGGAGCAATTGTCCGTAGCGTACTTAAGGAATTAAAGAGGAAATGGGGGCTTACCTGTTGTTGTAATGATTGCAGCTGAGCTCTAAGTTGCACCTGCTTTAACAATTCATTTCCAATTTTTGATCGTTGGAACATCTTATGAAGCTGATAAATGATGACATAAGTAAAAAAGCTCATGAAAAATGCCTGTGATATCAGTATAAAAATGTTGATTAGCCCGTTATTTTGGTGAGTAGTAATGAGAAAAGCCTTGAGGTCATCAGGAACAAGGCTAGCGCAAACGAACATGATGATATTCGCAAGAGTTCCAAATACATTACTTTAAACCAATCTTGTCATTGGTTTAAAATTTCCAATCTGCTTTAGGATAAATAGGTTGTGAACAGCCCAGTATGCCGGTATGTAGGAGAATACAAAAAGGATATAAAAAACCAGGGCCTTTCCATGCTCTGTTCCGGGACTTCCTATCTTCGGTAAAGCCCCGGTAATAATGAGCCCAAGGCATAAAAAGATGGCCGACTTTGTATGGTACAGCCTAAACATTCATAAAGCTAAGTCAAATTTTTACAAAAAAATCAGATTTCGAAATGAGCAGAACAAAATAGTAAATGAGCGGCACATAAATAGTCAGTCCTGTTTGATATTTGTTTGCCAAAGGGGGTGGCAATGTTTATATAACCATTTTCAATTATAGATAAGTGTATACTAAATAGAGTGTTTGTTATTCCAATTCACTAAGCTGATTAATACTGGCAGTGTTTATTTACATTATTATGTTTCAAAAAAAAGACAAGACTGTATATATTTGTAATGCAAGGATAATTGTATTATGGAGATAAGTAAAGGGGAAAAAACCAGGAATAGTATAATTGCGAAAGCTGCTCCAATATTCAATGTTAAAGGTATTTCAGGTACCGCAGTTGAGGAGGTTTTGCATGCGGCAAAAGTTACAAGGGGTTGTTTATATAGCCATTTTGAAACAAAAGAAGAACTGGCACAGGCTAGTGTCGATTATATGCTGCGGATAATGAGTGATAACCGCGATCGGGTGCTGCAAAAACATCAGACTGCTAAGGCTAAGATATTTGCTTTTATGGAACTCGAAAAGAATCCTCTTCAATCATTGTTCGATGGCGGCTGTCCCTTAATTAATTTAGCGGCGGAAGCTGACGATACCCTTCCTGTCATCAACAGGAAGGTCCGCAAACACCTCGATCAGCATATTGATTTGTTAACGGGTATATTAAATCAGGGCATCAGGGACGGTGAGTTTTCAGATGAACTGATTCCAGAGGAATATGCCATGATGATGTTTGATGCGCTTGGTGGTGCAAACCTGATCTGCCGCGTAAAAAACTCAACAAAACCTATGCAGCTAGTTATCAAAGGCTTTAAACGGTTGCTGGAATCTTATAGTTTGAAACCTGTTCTTGAAACTGTATACACTGAGTATTATGAGCAAGAAAATTTATAAAGCTGACCGTACAAGGCTTTTCATTATTGAATGCATGGCAGAGGTCTTTAACAAAAAAGGATATGCCGGGACATCAATGGCTGATGCAGAGGCCGTAACGGGGCTTTCGCGCGGCGGCATTTACGCTCATTTTGAAAATAAAGAAGTCATGGCTTTGGCTGTATTTGATCATAATCTTGCCAAACTTTGCTCAGCCATTCAAAACCGGATAAGAAAGGCTTATAATGCACATGATAAATTAATGGTCTATGCAAGGGTTTACAAGACACTTGCTGAGGATAATTTTGTCCTCGGTGGTAGCCCAATCCTCAATACCGGCTCTGAGGCAGATGACACCAATACACTGCTTCGGGAGCGGGTTGCTGCCGCTACCTATAAATGGCAGCAATGCATGATTCTTTTTATTGAAGAGGGTAAACAATCCGGTAACTTTAAACCAGATGTGGATGCTAGCCAAATCGCTTTTTCGATATTATCACTAATCGAAGGCGGCTTGCTGCTTTCAAGAGTGACTAATGATCAATCGAGAATGGAACAGATCTTGTCCGCTGCAGACCAGATGATACAGGCTAATATGATACCTTCAAACGTCCCCTGATCTTCAGTAAACATGGATATTTGATAACATAAGTATTTTTGTTTATAGATTATTACATCAAAGAAGTGAAATAATGGATTCGCTTGCGAACGTCTTTTATAATGCGGCCTTAACGGGCAATAGATTTCTATGTGAAAGAAATGACATATTCTTTTTTTTCCGGAAAACGTCTCGCCATTTGCTGGTCAGAAAGAAACAACGGTGGAAACCTTGAGGCTCTTTCCTCGCTAGTTTCGATTTATAGGAAATTGGCCGTAATTACTACGCCTGGTTACATTGCCTCGTCCTTAGAAAAACTTTACAGGTGTAAAGCTAAAGACGTATAAGACCAGTAAAGTTAGTCTATGGCAAGAAATATGTAGTTTTTCCCATAATGTGCTTATAATGGGAAAAAAAGTTTTATCTAAGTTGATTAGTTTGTCAGCTCTAAAAATAAAGGCAAAGCTTAATTTTTAATGCAGCGAATCGGACGGGTCTAAGGAAATTAGTTATATATTCGTCAAATCATAATTAAAAAGGGCGTAACAATATCATGGGAGTTCGGTATTGCATGACTGTGCCAGTATCAACTGTTTATACTTGTTTTATATGAAGACATAATTACCTATGATACGAAGCTTTTTATGGCATTACCCATATGGGAAGGAGATTAATTGTTACATTTTGAATGCTTTTGTTAGTAGAAGCCTATCATATCAGCCCCAGATGCGTATTTTTCAAATCTTCAATAAACTTTCTCATGCTAGCAACAACCTTTAAATCAGAAAGGAAGTGGTTCGTGCCCAATAAAATGTCGGGTACAAACCGGAGTCGAACACTTCGATTCCGGTTTGTACGGCTTTTTCCTACTTAAAAGTTTTTTAAGGTGTGTTCAAAGTATTCCTTATAACATCAATTTACTCAAACAATAGGATCGGGCTATCGTTGAAGCGAGATGTTGTATAATCAAGTGATTGCAATCAGCATAACAAGAAACTACTCAGTAAGAAACGTAATCTGTATATATTTGCTATACCTTACCATGCCTAACTACTTTGCTTATTTTATCATAAACTCATTATCAAAAACAAAATTGTATTTGGATTGTGGAATGAGTTCTTGATAATTGACACAAAATATTATTCCAGATAATCAAAATGAGAAAGGGTTTTTAATTTTTAATATTTCTTTTTGTCGAGATCAATTAAGGAGTGACTTCAATTATTACAGATAATGGTTTCTAGATTTATGTAATTCGTAGAACGTCGGTTTCCTAGTGGTAATTTTTCATTTTTTTGTCCTCTTATCTTTTACCTGGACTATATGTTAGCTCGCGGCCATCGGCATCCAACAGAACCGCTGAGGTCGCCAACAGCGTATCAAAATGTTTATCGGCCGCAAAAGCGCTTTGATATCGGCTCCATCCTTATCGAATAGGATCGTTCATGCAACATCTTTGGCGTGATCTTGATCGTCCTTTGAGCACTGAGCAGCTCGTAAAAATGGGCAACAAGCTTTTTTAATTCTTCGTTAGTCATAACTCTAATTCTTCGTAACAAATAAGACAGTCTAACACCTCCCGATGATTCACCTTCGACCAGACAGATCAGAGATTTGTAAAATTACGTTTCTCCAACTCATTTGAACCGGGGATAAAGGCGTCCCGCCTCATCAAACAATTTTATATATAAAACATTTGTTTCAGATATTCTTATCTTTGCCCTTATTATGGCAAGAAATATTGATTTCGACGAAGAGAGGGCGATCTGGAAAGCAATGGCCGTTTTTTGGAAAAATGGTTACAGCTCTACGACCATTAGGGACCTGACCGATGCCATGGGTATCAACAGCAGCAGTCTTTATAATACGATAGGCGATAAACGGCAATTGTTCGTAAAATGTGTCAGCAACTATACCCGGAATGTTACGGAGGCTGCCAAAGTTTACATGAAGAATGATTCACCGTTGGAAGGTATCATCAGCTACATCAATGATGCGGTCACGAGCATCCTTGGCGGCACCAGTTGCCTGGCCATTCAAACGACCTTTGAACTGGCATCAAATGACGCAGAGATCCAATCGCTGATCAAAGCCACCAATGCGTTCGTTCACGATATGTTGTTGGGCATGATCAAGCGCGCCGAAGAGTTAAAAGAGATCGGTACAGAGATCGATGCGGAAACAAAACGGATTTTATCATCAATACCTTTACCGGGTGGCAGCAATCTTATATCATTAATAAAGACCCCATACGGATCAAGAAAATGGCGAGATACCTGATCGGTCTGATCTCTAAATAAGTAAGCATTCGAATAATAGCTAATAATGAAGATAGTAGTGTGCTCAAGGGCAGCTCTTAAAATGGAATAGATCATGGATACAAATGCTGTTGACCCTCGCCGATGGATGGCGCTGGCCGTATTGTTGACCGGTACACTGTTACCCCCGCTCGATTTTTTTATTGTTAATGTAGCACTGCCTACGATCCGGACCGACCTCCGTGCATCTCAGGGCGATTCTCAATTGATCGTATCGGTATATGCAGCCGCATATGCCGTCACCTTGATATTGGGTGGTAGATTAGGTGACATCTATGGTAGAAAACGGGTCTTTATTGTTGGAATGCTTGGCTTTGGGATCGCGTCTGCCTTGTGCGGTTTTGCACCATCCCCGGCTGTTTTAGTTGCAGGTCGATTGCTACAAGGTGTAACGGCTGCAGTAATGGGACCGCAATCGCTGGCATCCATTCATGCCATCTTTCCTGCGGAAGAAAAGAACCGGGCACTTAGCTTCTACGGGGCGACCTTTGGGCTGGCTTCCGTAGCCGGGCAATTGTTGGGCGGGGTATTGGTTTCTGCCGATCTTTTTGGCTTGGGCTGGCGAAATGTGTTTCTCATCAATCTGCCAGTGATCTTGATCGCCATACCAGCCGCCTCGATACTGCTTAAGGAAAATCGTGCGGAAAGATCAGATAAACTGGACATTCCGGGTGCTGCACTTCTGGCCGCAGGCCTATTGGCACTTGTGTTTCCGCTGATCGAAGGACGCGAAAAGCACTGGCCATGGTGGTGTCAAGCGCTGCTCATTACTTGCATACCACTTTTACTCGCTTTCTGGCAATACGAAAAAAAGAAAGAATCAAAAGGCGACTCGCCGCTGATCTACCCATCATTATTCAGGAGAAGTGGGTTACGAAGAAGCCTGGGCGCAGCATTCTTTTTTTATTCCCTGGCTTCCTTCTTCCTGATCTTTGCGGTTTATGAGCAGGGTGCTTTGGGTCACGACACGCTGGCTACTGGCTTAGCTGTTTTGCCATTCGGGATCGGCTTTTTCTTTGGGCCATGGTGCAGCCCCACTATTGTTAAGCGCTTTGGTTCACGAACAGCGAGCTTTGGAATGTTGCTGGAAGTTTTCGGACTTATTTTAGCGGCAATTCTTTCCTTGAAGGGAATAAGCTCATATCTTTTTTTACCGCTATTTACTATAGGCCTTGGACAAGGCATTGCCATTCCGGCACTGTTACGCTTGAATGTAGACCAGGTCGATCCGCGCTTTTCCGGATTGGCCGCAGGGGTGGTAACTGCTACCTTTCAGATAAGTGCTGCGGTCTTTGTTGCGTTAATCGGGGGACTCTTCTTCACTTTAGCACCTGATGGTGTTAACCCGCCGGAGATCCAGTCCGCCTTTGGCATATCTACTGCTGTTTTAGGATCATTGCTGGGAATGGCAGCGCTGCTTTGCTGGAAGCGATAGCGTATGGAGTATTGTTACTGACACGCCTAAGCACTTTATCTTACCTTTTAGTTTCATAAACCTATAAACTAGTGATTTGCTAGCTTGCTGCATGTTAACAGAAGGTCACCTTTAGAAAGTGATCCTGCACCAATGGCTTATATAGGATTGTCCTGGCCTTTAATATACGCCACTGCCAGTTCATAATTGCACCAGCGGTATTGTGGTTGACTTTCGTACGATAACCTAGGCTGTAACTTATACCATGAGAAGATCAGGGCTTTATTGCCATCTCTGTTGCATTGCCGGGAGGAGCATCTCTTGAGAGGACAAATGCAGAGATGATCAGTAAGCTAATCTACAGCACAGGTTCCATTTGCTGCAGTTTTTTCCACCTGTGAGGTAAAAGATCCCTGATTTCTGCTACCGGATGATGGTTCAATTTTTTAAGTATGTCTACCATCCAGGTCATTGGATTTATCCCATGTATTTGCAGGTTCCCATAAAAGAATATAGCATTGCGCTTCTTTGTGCGCCATCATGTGATCCACTGAACATGTAGTTTTTTCTACCTAGGGCAATAGGTCTGATACCTGACTCGATTGGGTTGTTATCGATGTTTAACAATCCATTATCCATGTATATCGCTAAGCGCTTATATCTTTTCATGGTGTAGGCAAATGCCTTATGGACCGCACTTTTCTCATTTAACTGTCCGGCATTTTCTTCCAGCCACTTGCCAAATCCAACCCAGACGGGTTTGGCCAGTTCCTGCCTAACTACTTTACGTTGATCAATGCTTTTATCTTTGATTTCACGCTTAATGTCATAAAGCCATGCAAAGATATCCATTGCGTAGGCAGCCTTTTCTGGATCGTTCTTTTCTGCCTCCAGAAAGTAGCGTCTTGCATGTGCCATGCAACACAGCAAAGTGATATCCTTTTTTGCAGCGAGCGTTTCATAGCAGGCATATCCATCCGATTGAAGGTATCCTTTGAAATCGCATAGCAGTGCCTGTGGCACTTCCTGATTACGCCCAGGCTGATATTCAAAGAATACCAGATTGGCTGGCGGAGCCTGCGCTGCCCAGAAATACCCACGGTGAGTACTTCCTGTTTTACTTTTATCCATCACTTTCATGGTGGTTTCATCCATCATCAGGTAATTACTGTCCAGCACTTCCTGTTTGAGTTTTTCGTAAAGCGGATGTAGCAGTGTGTAGGTTTTTGCGATCCAGTCCAGTAAGGTAGAATGTGCCAGTTTGATGCCGGAACGATCAAAACGGGTCATTTGACGGTACACCGGCAAATGATCACGGTATTTTTCGATGATCAAAGTAGCCAGCAAAGAGGCATCGGCCATAGAGTTTTTGATCACCTCATCAGCTAGAGGCGCAATAATGATCTTGCTGGTAAACCTCGGATCACCTGCAGGTGTAGGCAGCAGGTATTTATAACGGATAATCTTTTTAGCCGTTAAGCGTGCAGGAATACATTTCAACCGATAGGATACTTCACTGCCAGTGCATTTGCTACCTTCAGGGATCACATCAGGATGAATCTCCTGGATTTCATCCACAATACTCTCATGAATTATAAAGTGCTTCTTCTTTTCTGTTATGGCCGGTACCTGTTTTGCTTTTTCAAGAGAAACGGGTGCTGGTACGGTAACTTCGACAGCAACTTCAGGGGTCAGCCCTAACCGGAGCTGCCCGGGAGTTTGTTCTATTCCCAGATACCGTTCAATTTACTGCCAAAACTCAGCTTAAGTAGTTGTTCCAGCCGGTGCACCAGCCCGTCATTGATTGCGTGTAATTGTTTGAACTCTTCCCGTAAAAGGAGGTTTTCCTTTTGGGACTGTTCATACAACTCTTTGTAATCAAACGTCTCTGTTGACTGCATAAAGACCTTTTTGGTAGCCCAAAAATATACAGACACAGTTTTATATACAAATTTCCGGCAGATATTTCCTGTCGGTTATTGTTCTAAAACCAAGGCAGTTTGCCTTGTTCTTTTACGTCGTTTTTTTTCTGGAATTCGATCCCGCGCAGCACTTGCAACAATTGGATTTCAAGATATGCCGCCCTTGTCCATCGGCCCGAAGTGCAGGAACCTCAAAACTACCATTATCCATTCTTTTATTATAGATCACAAAGCCACCATGCTCCCAAAATAATAGCTTGATGCTTTGCCGGGAACGGCTTACAAAGATAAACACATCACCCCCGGCAGGATCACGCTGAATTTCGCTGCGAATAATTCCTGTTAGCACGTTAAAACTTTTCCTGCCATCGATACAGTAAGGATACACAAAATAATTTTTAGCGGTCGGTATCATGAGCCCTAGCTTTTATTTAACAGGGAGAGAATATAATCCGGGCTCACAAACTCATGCAGCTGCACGGTCAGTTCACCTGAACTGATGCTGGCAAAAACTGGAATTGGTCTTAATGATTCAGCTGGTGCTACCACCGGTTCAACCGAAAGGGCGATAAATCTGCCTTCTGCTTTATATTTACCCTCACGTCGATACCTTAGCCAGGTATAAAATGTGCCTGCCGGCACATCATGATCTTTACAAAATTGAATCGGACTGGTTTTTCCTTTTAGGGATTCGTATTTTTCCAGCAACTCCATAATTACATGTTTGCTAACGAAAGCAGACTGATCTGCGTGGTTTGATTTTTTGAAACTCCATCTTAAATATTTTATGGAGCCAAATTTATAAGCATAGCTAAATCATGTCAATATGCACTGTATTGGGAGCTTACGACTATATGAATCAATTGTTCTAACATAAAAATATAAAATTCGACTCCATAATCTGATACAATCGTTTCAATTTAGATAAAAAAAAACACTAGTTTGAAATTTGCTTAATAAGATATTTCGCCATTTTCTTTATTTTTTGTCGGGTTCTTAAACAGAATGTACGATTCGTGCCAGCCAAGTAAACATCATGATTATAAAATCAGTAATCACCTCTGCGTCAGTATTAGCGTCGAATTCTTTGGCGTCTATGGCCTTATTGATTAAATTAAGCAGAAAACCGTCCGTAAATTCATTGTCTTCTCTCAATACGTCCTGCACGTCGGGATCTGACGCTGCTACTTTAAAGGTTGTTTTTATAGCTAACAGCTTTCACTATTGTTAAGAATGGCATTGACGACATCATTAATGTAATTGGTGATTGCCTTAATAGGTGACTTAATTTTACTGGCATGGGCAACGGCATCCCGCACTCTGCCTTGTGTATAAATACGTATACACTTTACAAAAAGCTGATGTTTCTCTCCAACTGTATTATACAGACTGCTGCTGTTAATGTTCACCGCATCGGTAAGATTACTCACAAAGGCAACATTATAGCCTTTTTTCCAATAGACTTCCATAGCTTTTTGTATTGCCTCATCCTCGCTAAATTCTACGTTTCTTGCCATATTGTTCTGCAAACGTAAGTCAATTTTAAAACAGTTGTTTTGTTCTAATGTCATTATAATTACGATTCATTTTAGCGGTTTTTCGATGTACCTGCCCAATGGTTAAGGTTTAAGCATATGTTTTATAGTGGATGTAATGTTCTTTACTGATACCATTGAGGGATATGAAAATGATGTTGTACTGACAATTTCTGAAACGATCGTTTTATTTTAACTCCTATCTTTGTCTAAGATTACGGCATGCTAAAGATAGTTTTTAACAACCGGCATTCTCTTCATCATTAAACCCGACAAAGCAGGTTACAACTCAGCAGATTGTGTAATCAACAGCTCAAATATAAAAAGCAGATATGAAAATACAGCCTTTAATACCAGCAGACCTTGTCAATAACAACAATAATTGGGTGTCACGGGACGAATCGTTTCCCGGAGATTTTAAAGTAGTTCATGCACCTGTTGACCAAAAGCTCCTTTGTCAGCCTTATAACCGTAAAGGACTATATAAAATAAGTCTTCATCATGGTCATAACCGCATCTACTATGGCGACAAGGTCATTGAATATAAAGAGTACGCTATTCTTTTTTCAAGACCAAATATGGTTTATCGTTTTGAGCCGATGGGTGAACAGTATCCCGGATATTTTTGTGTTTTCAAGGAACACTTCTTTGATCAATTTGCCAATATTAGCGACTATCCCTTATTCAAACCTGGAGTATCCCCTCTTATAGAAATTACGGCTGCTCATATGGAATCTTTTACCAAGGCCTTTCAGCAAATGGAAGCGGAGATGAATTTGGACTTCGGCTACAAATATGATGTGTTAAGAACGCAGGTGCTGCAATTGATACTGGACACGCTAAAGCTACAACCCGCGCCCCAGGTGCATCTGAGGGAATCCAAAAGTTCTCTACGTATTGCTGCCTGCTTTCACGAACTTTTGGAAGGACAATTCCCGATTTTAAACAGGGATCTTCGCATGCATCTGCGGCACCCCGTAGAATTCGCAGATGCATTATCAGTTCATGTCAATCATTTAAATCGTTCCCTAAAAGAGGTGAATGATAAAACCACGTCACAACTAATTGCAGACAGGATTTCTCAAGAAGCAAAGCTACTACTGCATCATACGAACTGGAATATTACTGAAATTGCCTGGTGCTTAGGGTTTGAAGACCGGGCACATTTTATCAGATTTTTCAGAAAACATGGTTATGCCACACCAACTGGTTTCCGCAAGGCCATAATTGCTTGAATTTGAAATATTTCTGTTTGATTATGCCAAATTCCCTAGACTAAGTCGCCCATTCCTTTACAACTCAATCAGCATCGGCGCAGGCGGCGCCATGGTTGCAGGCGTTCTGCTTGAACTTTAATTATCCCAGTATTATTCGTGATTTTCCAGGGATTGCAGGGGCGTTCACGGGAATCCCTACGGACCTGGATCCCGATGAAGAGGAATTATTTGGCCTGCCCGGAACTGAAGTACATTTTAAGCACCAGATCAATTACGCCCAATCACTAGTGAAATAAAAATAAAAGCATTTATAAAACAGCCAATTACCTATCTATGACCGGCATCCTGATTGCAAACTGTGATCTTATAGGGCATAGCTTAGGAAGTGCTGTGATCACACAAACAGCCGCTGAAATACCCGCTAAAATTGGCAAGCTATTTAGCAGGTTTTATCCCCCAGGCCGGAAAAAGTGTTCTGGACTATGCAGGTGTGGATAAAGCTTCGCTTCTAGGACCAGTATTGGAATTTAACGCGGATCAAATATCAGCTGAGCTTGCAAATCCGGTCATAAATTTCCCCAAAGTATTTATCCAGGACGGGACAGATAAACAACAACAACAATTTGTGCTAGATCTTTACAGAGCCGAACCAGTAATCCCGCTTGCTACACCGCTAAGTACACTACCGAAAACTACACTGCTGCCGGAAAAAAATACTATATGTTTACGACAGCTCATAATGCGATTAGCTACTATTCAACAGCAAATGACAGAGGATGCAGGCATTACAAAAACATTTACTATTAACTCGGGGCACAGTCCGTTTATTTCAAAACCATCCGAACTGACCTCTACCCTTGAAAACATTATCAAAGATTAATTGATGAGCAGAATGAATTAGCAGATTCTGTAAAATGACTTAAAATAAATAAATCTGAAACGAACGATTTAAATATATATGTATCTTTATTATCGATTCATTATTCACAACAGCAAATAAAAATGAAGTAATCACACAGTTTTTATTGAATGATTTTCAATAATCTTTTACTTAACCAACAATCCTGTATTATGCATACAATAAATATCCCAAACGAATTGAGCAGTTATTACTCTGCCAAAACACAACCGGAAATAGTACATTTCGGAGAATTAAACTATCTATCCATTCTGGGAAGCGGAAGCCCCGGTACAACTACTTTCTATCAAAAGAAAAAGGCAATACTCGACTTTGTTAGTCAACTTCAAAACCAGTTTAATGGAACGGAGAAAGCATTTAAAAATAATATTGTAGAGATTTTTTATTGGTTCGATGAGAAAGAAGGGCATGTCGATATTGGCGATTTTTATACAACAGTAGACTTATCCCTGCTTCACTATAGAATTGCAATACTTATTCCGGATTCTGTTACAGAAGACGACATCAAAGTCACTGCTCAGAAAAGTGGTGCTATTGCTTTTGCTACAGAATTTGAACGGTTCAATTATAATGCCGGAAAATGTGTTCAGGTCATGCATTTAGGACCCTTCTCGGGAGAACTGGAGACCTTACCCATACTGCAGGATTTTGCTAACCAAAATAGTTTGGTCAAATCAGGAATGCATCATGAAATTCACCTGATCCATTTTGAATACGGGCAAAGTCAGGAACATTTAAAAACGATTTTAAGAGACCCCGTAAAATCAATTTAATAAATATTTGTTAAACATTTTGAAACATAAGTTTCATTTAATTAATTTAAAGCTCATGAGTGCAGAAACGGATTAACAGGCAAGATAGCATTGGTTACCGGCGGAATAAAGGGAATAGAAAAAGCGATTGCAGACTAATTAGCAGTATTAGGAGCTTCCGTTAACGTATCAGCAAGAAGCCGGCCGGAAGAAGATATGGACACAGTTTTATATCTGCAGATGTAACAAAAAGTTTGAAGAATGAAAATCTGGCAAAGAAAACTTACTGAACAATACGGTGATTTGTATATTTTGGTCAACAATGTTGGCGGAACTTCGTCGCCCGCAGGTGGTTTCAGTATGTTGTCAGAAGAGGATTGGGAGATAGATCTGCAACTGAATTTATTGGCAGTACTCAAGCTGGATAAAGCGCTTGTGCCATCCATGATCGAGCGAAATACAGGTGTCGTTATTCACATTTCCTCGCTTAATGGCAAGAGTTCGCTTTACGCATCTATTTTCTCCTATGGAGTAACCAAAGCCGCTCTTAATAATTATAGCAAGGCGTTGGCACTTGATCATCGTTCCTTCAACCTACTTTTATAAATCGAATCTGGTTAAATCAGCAAAACATCGATGATCAAACTTGGTGGATAAGTCAATACAAATTGGTGTTTATGATGGGATACCCGTACTCCGGTTATTTGCCCAGGACCTGACTTTAAAGGCGACTGGTGCTTCATTCAAAAAGGGATCATCCCTTACGTTTACGGAGATCCGTCACTTTATGAAGGGGTGATGCATATCGACTTCCGCGAGTTGACGCCAGCGGAAATAAACGAAGAGTATGAAATCGAAAGTGCGAAATGGATAACTAACAGCGATGGCATTAAACTAACAGAAAAGCAGGGACGATTGCGCCTCACAGTTTCTTTGATGCTGTAAATGTGGACAAGGGGAAAGTTCAAGGTAATTGATCCAAAAGCGGTTCTTTGGTGCCGGTTCAATCCGGCGGCAACCGCTAAAGAAAGTATTTAATAGAAATGCTTGCTCAAAAAAATTATTAGTGGCCATCTGCCTTTGGCAACTTCTTTTTTGTTTTTAAGCCCATCCTTTCAAGATACTCATCAAAATCCTTTTTTCAGCAATTAACCGTCACCGACTCGTATCCTTCAAACATTGGATCGATTTTTAAATCTCGTATTTTTTGCAGCTCGAATTTTTGACCGGGTTACAAATACACAACAAGCAAATCAGAACTTAGATCAATAACTGCATCAAAATCCAAAAAGTTCAGTACTACCGTCATTTACTGAATCTCCAAATTTACTCTTCAATAATTTTACTTAAAGACTCAAAAGAATGTCTTTAATGTGTTTCACAAATTAAATTTAAGATTATGACAACAGTAAATTTAGCCACTAGGGAAGATTTTGAATTATTCAAAAAGGAAGTTTTTGCAGAACTTAAACGATTGATCGCTGACCGCTTGAATGACGCAACACAAAATGACTGGTTGAGAAGTTCGGAAGTTTTGGAGAAATTGAACATTTCTTCAGCAACTTTACACAATCTTCGAAAGAATGGAACAATTTCCTATAGTAGGATAGGGAGTATTTATTACCACAAGACGGAGGACATTCAAAAAATACTTGAGAGCCGGCCTTCAAAATCCTAATGTTATGAAATATTCACTTCAAATCGACAGCTTCTTAGAAAGAGCAGCGCAGGATGCGAGATTGCTGCCCTCACATCTGAGTCTATTTATGGCAATCTTCTATTACCGTCCGGCACACATCGCCACAGACTCATTTCAAGTTTGCAGAAAGGATCTGATGAGGTTTGCAAGGATTAAGTCTATTGTGACATATCATAAGTGTATGAGTGAGCTTGTTGAGTATGGTTACATTGGATATAGTCCAACCTATAATCGTTTTTTGGCAAGTCAGGTATGCATAAAATTATGAACGGCGGTCTTTGCAGATTAAGTGTATTGTGGCTTCTTGATAAATTTCAAGAAGCCACAATAATGTTTCTACATATAGTCCACTTAACCGAGACATGTTAAAATGTCATTTTACAGTGGTTACTGCAAATCTTCCCTAAATACTTTTTCACATAGCCATCCTCACAAATTTCATTAATGGAAAAGGTCTGAACTGGTACTTTAAAATACAGCCCCGCTTTCAATCGGGTTTATTATACTTCGGTTGGTCATTCCATCGGTTTCTTCCATAGGCTTCTGCCAATGATGCGATAGTACATTCTTCATTTTATCTTTCAGTACTACCGAGGATTACTGTTTTCTTAAAGTGCATCCTTCTCAATTTTGGTTAACAAACCGAAAAGTTATGGAACATATCACAACAGTATTAAGTTACAACACTGCAGTAATCGCAGGCTATGAGCCTCGAAACTACTCATGGAATAAAGCAGTTATTCCCACTGGTGGATACATCGTCTGCCTCGATTTTATGATCTGGTCTAAAAAGCAGATGGCAATCAATTGTTATTTTACCGTGAAAGACTCAGGGACCAAGATCACATTATCTGCTTACCGAAACAGATACACCCAACACAAGTACCTGGCAGGGAAGACCGAAATGCGATTCATCTCATTTAACACTGTGATGGAAATCAACGTTCAACTCAATAGCATGGGAAACCCTTCGCTACAAGATGCCGTGCTCAAGTCATTTCTTTCGGAGAAGGTCAAAACAGAGCAGAAAAGTTAGTGGCACTTGCCCTCTGCGTGCGTCCTTTTTTTCTTTCAAAAAAAGGAGCGAGCGGAAGTTGGGCAGAGCCCTACTTTAACACCCGTATGCTCTGCAAACGGCTTCTTGAGAGCCCTCCAGGGGCTCTCTTAACCAAAATTTATGCTTTCAAACAACGAAAAGGAGCCCTTGGTAGGGCGCCATCAGTTAAACAGTAGAATTTATAGTCATGGAGAATGCTAATCTTAGAAATATAAAATATCCCGCATCGTATGATCCTATGTTTGATAAGATTGCCTTAAAACTAGGCCGAAGCAAACGC